>Ga0074044_10000847_pt1 | contig 28529 bp, 25 predicted proteins | sample BogForMeECP23OM1_FD_94443 | JGI IMG/M metagenome (GOLD analysis project Ga0074044, IMG submission 94443) | Bog forest soil microbial communities from Calvert Island, British Columbia, Canada - Bog Forest MetaG ECP23OM1 | ecosystem: Environmental > Terrestrial > Soil > Wetlands ...
GCCTGGTCCATCTTCAAGCCGCCGTATTCCTTCCGCCAGCGATAGAACGTCTGGACAGTGATCGCGGCTTCTTTGCAGGCTTGTGGGGTGGTTTTTCCGTTCGCGATGCCGACTTCAATCTGCGGGATCGACGCCCTACCATACCGTAGCCAGTTATTGGGCCAATGGGGCACTCAACATACTGGGCGGGTCCCCCAGCACAATACATGGACCTACGGAGTCGATGGCGAGGGCAGGCCGTGGTCGGCGGTTGATGGCATTTCGACAAACCTCGTGACTGCTACCACGTACAACGCGGCCAGCGAGCCGACTGGCATCAGCTTGGGGTCATTGCGGAATTAAATGTGCTTCATTGGGGTCGTCTTTCCGTCGCTCAGGTCAGGCGAAAAGGCTCCCGTTTGGCTCCGACCAGGGGAGGAGTTTCGCGGCAGTCAAGAACCGGAGCATTGTCCTACCATCGCACGCGGACAGTCAACCTGCTTGTCGGGGGTGTTACAGTGACTTAATGCCACTTAAACGATGAGCATCACCGCTGCGTGTGTTGGGCGGAAGTTACAGTTGCTGGCGTCTCTCGTTGACTCTGCATCGTCACATCCCTAATATTGCACCCTGAGTTACTACACCCACCCATGATCGGCGAAACCATCTCGCATTACCGCATCATCGAGAAACTCGGGGGTGGGGAGATGGGCATCGTCTACAAGGCAGAGGACACCCGGCTGCATCGCTTCGTTGCCCTCAAGTTTCTGCCAGAGGACGTTGCTCGGGACGACCCGCAGGCCCTCGCCCGCTTTCAGCGCGAAGCTCAAGCTGCATCCGCATTGAATCACCCGAACATCTGCACCATTTATGACATTGGCAAGGAAGATGGGCTGGCGTTCATCGCGATGGAGTTTCTCGATGGCGCGACCCTAAAGCATCGGATCGCTGGGCGTCCGATGGAAACCGAGTTGATTCTGTCTCTGGCTATCGAGATCGCTGACGCGCTCGACGCCGCGCATTCCAAAGGAATCGTTCATCGTGACATCAAGCCTGCAAACCTATTCGTGACCGAGCGCGGACACGCCAAGGTTCTGGACTTCGGGCTGGCTAACGCGACACCTGTGCTTGGCAATGTGGGATCAGATGGTTTGACGACACAATCCGCTCTCACGATGGAAGAGCACCTGACCGGCCCCGGTTCCCCGATTGGCACCGTCGCCTACATATCTCCCGAGCAAGTGCGCGGGCAGGAACTGGACCAACGCTCTGACTTATTCTCATTCGGCGTAGTGCTCTATGAGATGGCGACAGGGGCGGTGCCCTTCCGTGGGGAAAGCTCAGGAGTGATTTTCGACTCGATCCTAAACCGAGCACCTATTCCTCCCATCCGACTGAATCCAGACCTGCCGCCCAAGCTAGAAGACATCATCAACAAGGCACTGGAGAAAGATCGCAATCTGCGCTATCGGAGTGCAGCGGACATGCGAGCCAAATTGCAGCGTGTGAGGGACTCTCATAAGCCGGCGGGCGTGACTGAGTCGATGCCCGCTTCTCGTGGAGGGCGGTTCCAATGGGTTCGCGGACAGAGGGAGCCCTCCTCCTTGGCTGGCCAAACCATCTCGCATTACCGCATTGTGGAGAAGCTGGGTGGCGGGGGGATGGGTGTGGTCTACAAGGCCGAGGATACTCGACTCCACCGATTCGTAGCGCTCAAGTTCTTGCCTCCAGAGGTTGCTCGCGACACGCAGGCGCTGGCCCGCTTTCGACGCGAAGCCCAAGCGGCATCGGCACTCAATCATCCGAACATTTGCACGATCCATGATATTGATGACCAGCACGGCGAAATGTTCATCGCTATGGAATTTTTGGACGGAATGACGCTGAAGCACCGCATTGCGGGGCGTCCGCTGGAAGCGAAGTTGATTCTATCCCTCGCCATTGACATCGCCGCCGCCCTTGCCGCCGCGCACTCGAAGGCAATCGTGCACCGCGACATCAAGCCGGCGAACATCTTCGTTACAGAACGCGGGCACGCCAAGATTCTCGACTTCGGGCTTGCGAAGGTTGTGCTTGCCGATAGTAGCCCCAGCCAGATCGCATCAGCTGACACGGTAACTTGCCTATTTGATGAACAGAGCCTGACGAGCCCCGGTTCTATCCTTGGCACCGTCTCTTACATGTCACCCGAACAGGTGCGAGCGAAGGCGTTGGACGCCCGTTCTGATCTGTTCTCATTTGGAGTTGTCCTTTATGAGATGGCCACCGGCCAGTTGCCCTTCCGTGGGAACAGCACAGCAGCGATCTTCGATGCGATCCTAAACCGTGCCCCGGTAGCTCCGGTGCGGCTCAACCCCGATGTGACGGCCGCACTGGAGAGGGTCATAAACAAGTGTCTAGAGAAAGACCGCAACCTACGGTACAAGAACGCGACGGAGATGAAGTCCGACCTGGTGCGGCTACACCAAGGAAAGGAGCCGACAGTCCAGCGTGGGCTTAGTCGGGTGGCGGGGCTGTACTCAATCACGCGCACGTTGCAGAAGTGGAGTACCAAGCCAAATTGGATTTCGATTGTATTGGCAACGGTTCTGCTGACAGCACTGGCGACTGGTGGAGTGTGGTGGTTTGGACATAGGATGCCGACGCTGAAGGCGGGAAGTCCGACGATCGCGGTACTGCCACTGCAGAATATTAATAACGACCCGGAAAGCGATTTCCTGCGTTTTGCGTTGGCGGATGAAATTGCGAATGCGCTGACATATGCGCATTCGCTGGAAATACGGCCATCAAGGTCGACCCAGAAGTACGCCAATGAGGCCGACCCGGCAAAAGCCGGGAACGAATTGGCTGTGGATACGGTGGTGGCGGGACACTTTCTGCGGCAATACAAGACGGTGATGGTCACCCTTGAAGCCGTGGATGTGAAAAACAATAAGGTGGTATGGACCGGCACACTCACCGCGCCGGTAGACAACTTGATCGCGCTGCGGAACCAGATGGCGAAGGAAGTGCGGCAGGGATTGGTGCCTGCTCTGGGCATCACGCAAGGGAACGCTGTGACCAGCACCACTCCCACGAATCAGGAAGCGTACGACCTGTATTTGCGCAGCGTTGCGATGCCGCACGACGGGGCAGCGAATAAGGATGCGATTGCCACGCTGGAGCGGGCGGTTGCACTGGATTCAAATTACGCACCTACTTGGGAAGCACTGGGACGGCGCTATTACTACGATGCGATTTACTCGGACGGAGGTGAGGCGGGATATCAGCGCTCGAATGCGGCATACAAGCATGCTCTTGCGCTGGAACCGGGACGGGTGAGCGCGGCCGGATTACTGGCCGCAAATGAAGCCGAGGACGGAAATCTCGGCCGGGCCTATGAAGACGCCCGTTCGCTTCTAAACCAGCGTCCTGATTCGGCCTTCGCACATTATTCTCTGGCGTACGTGCTGCGATATGCCGGGCGACTGAGTGAGGCACAGACCGAGTGTGACGCGGCGTTGGCGATCGATGCGGGAAATTACAACTGGCGTGCGTGTGCGCTTGCTTTTGCTGAAGCGGGGAAGTCGGCGCGTGCCATGGAATATCTGAACCGGGATGCAGGCGCGGAGTGGACGAATGCGATGCGAGTTGCGGTGCTGATGGGACAGGGAAAGATGCTGGAAGCGCGGCAGGCGGTTTCGCAAGTGACGGAAAATCCCATGTGGATGCGCGGACTGCTGCAGGCATGCCTGGACAAAGCGCCAGCGGCGGATGTCCAGCGCCTGGCGGAGCAAGCGCAAAGCGAGCTATTAGCGAAGCATAATCCCGAGATGAAGTATCACCAGGGCACGTTGCTGGCTGCGTGCGGCCAAAAGAAGATTGCGTTCGCATTTCTGCGCCAAGCCGTGGCCGGAAATTACTGCGCGCGTCAGGCATTGCAATCCGATCCGCTGCTGGCAAGCGTGCGTGCAAACCTTGAGTTTCGCCAGATTGTGCAAGCGGCCGCAGACTGTCAGCAGAAGTTCGTGGCGGCGCAGACGATGAAAGACGCCGAACCCCGATCTCCATTTTGAAGCCAGTCAATGCTTTTACGGTTGCTGCTGTCCTCCGTTGACTCGGCTTCCGCCCATCCTTTAGTATTGCAGCCTGAGTCCCAGCGCCCACCCATGATTGGCCAGACCATCTCGCACTATCGAATTCTTGAGAAACTGGGAAGCGGCGGGATGGGCGTCATTTATAAAGCCGAGGATACTGAGCTTGGCCGTTTGGTAGCCTTGAAATTTCTCCCTGATAAAGTCGCGCAAGACCCACAGGCGCTCGAACGCCTTCGCCGAGAGGCTCGTGCCGCCTCTGCTCTGAATTATCCCAACATATGCACCATTCATGAGATAGGAACGCATGAGAACCAGACCTTCATCGTCATGGAGTTGCTGGATGGGATGACACTCAAGCATCGCGTAGGCGGTCGCCCATTGCCAATGGACACACTCTTCTCTGTGGGGATCGAGATCGCAGACGCTCTTGATGCTGCTCATAACGGCGGCATCGTTCATCGCGATATTAAGCCAGCCAACATATTCGTAACCAAGCGCGGGCATGCCAAGGTTTTGGACTTCGGTCTCGCGAAAATTACTCGCGTTAACGATGAACCCAAAAACGCCGATGCTGAAACTGCATCAATGACAATCGATGATGACCATCTCACATCTCCGGGAACGATGCTGGGGACTGTGGCGTACATGTCGCCGGAGCAGGTTCGAGCTAAGCCGTTGGATCAGCGGACGGATTTATTCTCCTTCGGAGTGGTGCTGTTCGAGATGTCAACTGGACAACTGCCTTTCAAGGGCGAAAGCTCAGCTGTCATTTGCGAAGCCATCATGAATCGGGAACCGGCGTTTCCGAATCAACCCTCGCCAGATTTTTCGCCCGGTCTTAAAGAGATTATTTGCAAGGCATTGGAAAAGGATCGAGAATTTCGTTACCAGCGTGCCTCTGACCTGCGAAGTGATTTGCTGAGGCTCAAGCGAGATTCGGAAAGTAAGAAGGTTGGAGTAGGTACCTCTGGGCCCAAGTCCGCTCCTGTCGTTGAGCCTGACAGTGAAACCAAGAGGCTGCGGAGAACCAAGTGGCTGCTGGCTGCCCTATTGCTGGTCATCGGCGTCAGTGTGCCAGTGTATTTGCGTGAGCGGCGGGCGACCTCTCCACACCCTCCTCCAATGGCGTTTGCAAAGGGTATACCAAGCCCCGACCAAGCAGCCTATGTTGCCGTTTTGCCATTCGAGTATGGCGCGGACTCCTCGCTCGGCTACGTGGCGGATGGCCTTTCGGCTGGACTCGCCGCTCGTCTCTCGAACTTCCGTAGCCTCTACGTCTCTCCTACCGATCTCGTCAAGAAGGAGGCAGCTAAGGCAGGTCGAGAGTCTATTGCCCGCAGACTCGGGGTCAATCTTCTGATTGAAGGAAAGTTGCAGGCGAGTGGGAGCACGGACAAAGTCTTGTTATCAATGTATGACGTTGTCCATTCTCGTCGCCTTGACACAGCGGAGCTAACCGGAGACCGCTCGCAGTTAGTGGAACTAGAAGACCAGATATATGATCGTGTCGCAACGCAAATGCACCTCCAGAACAGCGAAGGCAGCTTTCGCGCTGGGATGCGCCCAACAGCCAGCAATCAAGCCTACGACCGCTACCTTAAGGCTCGGCACATGGAACTGAACCAGCAAGACCCTAAAGATTTGGATACAGCGATAGGTCTTTATCAGGATGCGATTAACTTAGAACGCACTTTTTCTTTGGCTTACATTGGACTCGCCAGATGTTATCTCTTGCAGTTTCGAATTGCCAAAGACTCAAAAGTTCTGCAAAAGGCAATGGCTGCTGCCCAGCAATCGGTGCAGCTAGATGATGACTCGCCGGCTGCTCACACCGTCTTGGGCGAGGTTTACCAAAGCGCGAACAACAAAGAAAAGTCCTTGGCGGAATCAAACCGCGCAGCGGAATTGGAGCCCAATTCGGATGAAGTCTATCGCAATCTCGGCGATGCCTACAGCCGCAGCGTTCAAACTGCCGAAGCCATTGCCGCCTTCCAGAAGGCGATCGCCGCCAATCCCTACAATTGGTTGAATCACCTTGCTCTCGGCGATGCCTACTGGGTGCTCGGCGACAACGCAAAAGCACTCCCCGAGTTTCCGAAGGTGATAGAACTCGCCCCTGATAATCCGATTGGCTACGGAAACGTCGGCTCCGTGTATCTGCGCATAGGCAAGTGGAGCGAGGCGATTCCTCAATTTCAGAAGTCTATCGCGCTTGCGACTCGCGGCGATAGTTACTCCGACCTCGGCACCGCGTACTTTTTCCTCAGGCGCTACGACGAAGCAGTCAAGATGTATGAGAAGGCAGTGCAGATCAATGCAAGTCAGAACGAAGAGTTGTGGGCAAATCTAGGTGACGCCTACCGCTGGCTCGGACAGGCCGATAAAGCCCGTGCCGCCTACAGAAAAGCTATCGCTATCGCAAAGATGGGTTCAGACGCCCAGTCCGCAAGCACCCTCGGAGACCTCGGACTTCTTTACGCCAAGATAGGGGATCAAACGCAAGCAGTTCAGTACACTAGACTGGCGCTTGCGAAAAAACCGTCAGACTTACAGCTTATATATGGCGAAGCACAAGTTTATTGTCTACTGGGACAGCCCGACAAATCGATGAGCGCTCTCCGACAAGCGATCGCAAAAGGCTGGCCGCGTGAAGAGGCCGCAAACGATCCTGAATTTGCTAAAATGCGATCTCTCCCCGAGTTTGTGAAGCTGATCGGAACGACCTCTGCAAGATGACCCCCACATCAACGAGATTGGCCTCAACCTTGAAAGCCTGCCACGTACTCGCCGTAGCAGGCTCCCAAACTGCTACGCCGCCTTCTTCCCCGCCTTTAGCTTCGCCCACCTCGCTCTCTGTGCCGCTGCGATTCTCTTTCTGCCTGCCGCTGATATAGTCCGCTTGGGCATCGGCGCGTGACCTTTCGTTTTTGCCCATCGAGCTTTCTGTGCCAGTGCCATTTTTCGCCGCGCAGCTGCCGACACTATTCGTGTCGGTTGAACTACCTTGCGGGAACTGCCCGCGCTGTTCAAAGACTCGATTGCTGAAATTGCTTGGTCTAACTTCTCTAACCGCAACTGTGTTCCGCTGCGCTCCTCGCGAAGCTCATGAAGCGCATTCCCTAGATTCGCCATTGTTACCCCCTCGGGTATTTTGACAGCCCCTAATTGTATAGGATGACTCGCGGCGGCGGGCCCGGGTTTTGGAGCAAAGTGATAGGCTGTCTTCGCTTCGAAGAGGAATCACACAATGAACCTAAAATTATCGTTGTTTGCTCTGTGCGTGCTCTGCTTGACGCCCGGCTCCCGGCATTCTGTGCAGTAGCGTGTCGTCGACGGCTGCGGTTGCACCTCTGTGCATGTCATGACTGCATCCCAATTTGGGATTACGCTGTCTGCTTAACCCCACTTCCGTGAAATAACGTACATCAGCATCCCACTGCTGAACGGTGCCTAGGCCCTGGTTTGAGATCACAACCCGCAGCGCCTTGAGCGACGTGTCACTGTCACTTGAGCAAGGGTTGTCGCGCCATCCTTAGCGAGAGCAAGACTCCGGACTGTACCTATCCCGAGTTTGCAGCGTCCGACGCCGGCTGATCGACATGGTGTCGAGCGAATAAGTAAGTTTGCGGCCGCAGCTGAGGCAAACCTTGTATGTATCCCCGGATATCGTAAAGGGCCGGCTTAGCCGGCCATGCCAGCAGCCGAACACAAACTCCCAAATCTTTTGCAGTGCATCGAGCATGAGCATTCAGGCAGCGTTATCCATCTATGCATGAGCAAGGCGATGACCAAAAATCGATCTGTGCTGGCGATCCCTACGAACACATCGCAAGAGCCCAAAATCGATGTCGGCAGGAACTCACACGATTGCCTTTGCTCCTGTGCGAAGCGCGAAGCATGAGTCCTTCCAACAAGCGCGCCATCAAGCCCTTCGTAGATTTTCGATCAACGATTCTCTCGGTCGTTTCGAAGAGCTAGTCCGGATCGCCTGTTCTAGTGCTGTACTTGTTCCGCCATCACGTGCTCGCCTTCTTGTAACGCTCGGAAACGCTCGGTCAAAGTTCTATCGTCTACCACTTAGCTATGACTTGGATAAATGTCTCTGCCCACTGGCCATGACTATTTGCATCGTCCCCTTTGTCAAACTCGTCCTTAAGCTAAGGGAGATAGAATCGGAGCGTGGAAAACACTACGACTTCGCCGCCTTGCGGAGTGTGGCCTATGCCGCTCCACAGGTTGCGATGCATGTAGACGACCTGGTTTCCATACTCGATCCTGCCGAACTCGCCTCTGTAGAGTCTGTACCAATAGCCCGCCGTCGCTTCCCAGATGTTGCGATTCGCACCGCTGCAGGTATTCAAGGCTACTTCGTTTGTGCAGGCTGCGTAACTGACCAGCGGAGAACCGTAACCGGCAGGCACCACAGTGCCAGTGGAATTCACCGCTGTGTAGGCATCGCGGCCCGTGTACTCGTCACCGCCATACGTGTACAAATCGAGATGACTGTTACGGTGATATTGAATCCCGCCCATAATTCGCGCCTCGCGCAACGGGCGCATGGCTCCGCTGATTGGATTCAATGTGACGTCAGGCAATCCCGAAGCGCCATACCGCCCGATACCCTGTCCAGCAAGTCCTTCCAGCGATACGTCCAGCTTTGTTTTCACCACTGGCAGGAGGGCGGCGAAACCCACGCCATAACCTTCACTGATATTCGTATGCCCATTCGTAGTAGCGGTTGAAGCAATCCGGTCGCGGAAGAAGCGGCCCAAAGTCTTGATTTCGAAGTGTCCCCAGCCTGGTTCAAAGGCGACCTTCGCCAGAAGATCCGGGGCCAGCGTCGTGGACTGGCCGCTGCTGTAGTTGGCTAGAAAGGGGAGAAGGTTCACGCCGGTTGAAGCGTTTTGGCTGGTGTTCAGTCCCATGATGTTCGAAGGCACGAAAGCCGCCGAATACGTACTTTCTGGGTCCTCAACTGCAAAAGCGGCCCAAACCTTGTTGTTGAAATTCTTGGTTACGCGAACTGCTCTCTCCCGCGTCCAGGTGAAGCCCACGACGAAATTGCCATCCACGCCCATTGGTTTCAATTCGGTTAGGTTTGCAATGCCCTGTCGGTTGGAAGTGAGCAAGGACCACATCTGGCCGGCAGTTATGGTCAGTCCTGAAGGCCTATCGATCTGCACCCAGGCTTGCCTCAGGCGAGGGGTCCAGGCACTGGATTGAACGTAGTTGGCGGTCGGTGCTGCGCCGAGGAAGTCTGCTTCGATATATCCCTTTAGTTTCGTATCACCGGCAGAGCCTTGAATCAGCATCGAGAGCTGCGAACCGCGTGCGGTCCCGCGGAACTCGCTCAGTTCCGAGTTCGACGTTCCATTCAGCGGGATGCCGGAATAGTTGTTCGCCACATCCGCATTCTCGTTGCGAGTGCGCACAAGCACCGTCGATTCCAGAAATCCGCCGGGGGTCATCGTAAGACCCTTGTAGTGGAAAGCCTGCGGCTCTTCGAGGTTCCTCACCCTTCCCTCTAACTCCCGCAATGACTCATCGGGAATAGCCAGATTTTGTGGTGCAGCTGGCTGGGAGCCGATACTCGTCCCTGCGTTCGCCTTAGCCGCCTCCAACTCGTCAATGCGGCTCTGCATTTTGTTCATCTGTGAGCGCATTTCTTGCAGCTGCTCTTGCAAGTCCGTGCCGGGGGTCTCCTGCAGTGTTTGGGCCAGGGCTCCCACCGGAATGAACAGTATCCAGATTCCAATCAACACAATTTTTCGATTCACGACTTTCTCCAACATGGTTGCGATTTGTGTCCAGCAGATCCCAGTGCACGATTCATGACTACGAGTAAGCTCCCTTGTCCTCTGAACTCTTACTTCATCAACAGCACGATAACCACGCCGCTGAGCGCAAGCACGATCCGGCCAACGGCATACGGAATGGTGTACCCGACCGCAGGCAAGGGGCTTTTCGCGGCTTCCTGTAGTGCGCCCAGGGCCGCCGTTGTAGAGCGTGCGCCGGCGCAGGCACCGAGGGTTATGACTGGATGGAACTTGAAGATGTATTTTCCTGCATACACTCCTACGATAAGCGGCACCAGTGAGACCACCATGCCGGACAAGAACAGCCCTAGCCCATAGGCTTTCAGCCCGGCGATCAGTCCGGAGGCCGCATTCAGACCCACGACGGCAATGAAGCGGTTGAGGCCGACATTGTTGAAGACCCACAGAGCCGGATCAGGAATCCGGCCGAAGGTGCGATAGGTGGAACGCAGGTTGCCACAGATCAAGCCAGCCAGGAGCGTACCGACGCTCGTGCTCAAACTCAGTGGGATACTGCCGACATGGATTGTTACTGCGCCGATAAGGGCGCCAATGACCACGGCCACGCTCATGAACGCTACGTCCGACTTGGGAGTGGCACGATCGGCGTAGCCAAGGAATTTGGCGGCTCCCTCGATTTGCTCTCGGGGGCCGAGCAGCGTCAATACATCGTGACGCTGTAACCGCAGATCCGGATTCGCCTTGACCTCCTGACCGTCGCGAGTGAGCTTGGACAAGAAAACCCCGCGGATGCCCTTGGCCAGTTCAGCGTCCTTCAACTGCTTTAACGTTTGGTTGGCGACATCATTCTTTGTGATGACGACATCCAGTTGTTCAGTCGGGATGCTCAACAGCTCGGCATCGTCCACCTCTGTACCCACCATCCTTCCCGCGGCCAGCACGGATTGCAGCGGTCCCGCGACGACGACGGTGGCGCCATTTTGAACACGCGTTCCGTTATTGGCGTCAATAATCGCGCCGCCCTGACGAAACCGCATGACGTAGGCGTCGGTTAGGCCGAGGGTTGTAGCAATTTCGCCCGCATTTCGTCCTGTAAGGCCGCGATTGTCGACTCGAAACGCACGTGTAGTAACGGGACGATAGGCCGACCCGACACCTGGCTCGGCCGCCTGAACGCCCATCTTGGATTCGAGTTCTTTGCTGGCTGCGGCGAGGTCTACCTTCAGGATTCTTTTCGGGGCGAACGTGGCAAGGAACCAAGCCGCGCCCGCAGTCCCGAATGGGTAAGTAACCGCATAGGCGATTGCGGCGAGGCTTGCCATGGCCTTCGCCTTATCGGCGCTTAGACCTATCTGGCTGAAATAGCCGGTTGCGACACCCAGGGTTCCGGAGTTGGTGTATCCGCCTGAGAGCAGCCCTGCCGTGAGGCCGGCATTGAACCCAAGCATCTTCCCCAGCACGTATGCGCAGAGCAGACCAGTGGCCGCCAGGAGTAGAGCGAAGGCGACTTGCGGCAGACCGTCTTTCTTCAAAGCGCGAAAGAATTGCGGACCGACGCTGTAGCCGACAGCGAAGAGAAACATCAGAAAGAACGTTGATTCCACGACCGGAGCGATCGAGATATGTAACTGCCCGACCACCAGGCCGGCGAGCAGGGTGCTGGTAACAGCCCCCAGACTGAACGAGCGAAATTTGAGGCTGCCGAACCAAAACCCGATCGCAAGTGTTAGGAATATGGCAATTTCGGGATGTTGCCGCAACGGTTCGATGAGAAACTGTGTGATGATGTGCATTGATATCTCCGAGTTTTCAACTGATTTTTGCGACGTACGGGTGAACCATCTTTTGAGGATCGACGACGCGGTCGAATTCTTCCTCGGTCACGAATCCCAGTTTTAGTGCAGCGTCCTTGAGCGTCAGGTCGTTATCGAGGGCGTAGTGGGCAATCTTCGACGACTTGTCGTAGCCGATGACGGGCGAGAGCGCGGTGACCAGCATCAGAGAACGCCCCACATATTCGTTGATCTTTTTCAGATTTGGCTTGGTGCCTTCCACCAGGAATTTGCGGAAGTTCGTGCAGCCGTCCGCCAGGATCGTGATTGAGTGAGTGACGTTGAAGATGATCAGCGGCTTGCAGACATTCATTTCCAGGTAGCCACCGGCTCCGCCGAAGCCCACGGCCACGTCGTTAGCCATGACCTGGGCGGCGATCATCGTGAGCGCTTCAGCCTGTGTTGGGTTTACCTTGCCGGGCATGATCGAGGATCCCGGTTCGTTCTCTGGAATTTCCAGTTCCGCGAAGCCCGCACGCGGACCGCAGGACATCAGGCGTATGTCATTGGCGATCTTGTAGAGAGAGACTGCCAGGGTGCGCAGGGCGCCGGAGAGCTGAACGAGCGCGTCGTGAGCGCCTTGCACCGTGAACTTGTTCGGCGCGCTGACAAAGGGCAAAGTCGTGAGCTTCGCGATTTCAGCCGCCGCGTCCTCGCCGAATCCGGGAGCTGTATTGATGCCGGTACCAACTGCTGTGCCGCCGAGCGCCAGGCGATAGACGCCTTTGAGCGCATCCTCGATACGGTCGAGGTTATCGCTGAGCATGCCTGAGTACCCCGACCATTCCTGCCCGAGTGTGAGTGGTGTTGCATCCTGCATGTGGGTGCGGCCGATCTTAACGATGTCCTTCCACTCCTCAACCTTGGTTTCAATTGCGTCACGCAGAGCGCTTACGGCAGGTATGAGCCGCTCTTTCACGTTCACAGCGGCCGCGATGTTCATCGCCGTTGGGAAAGAATCGTTCGACGACTGCGACATGTTGACGTGGTCGTTGGGATGAACCGGAGTCTTGCTTCCCAGAGCCGTGCCTGCAAGTTGGCAGCACCGGTTCGAGATGACTTCATTGACGTTCATGTTGAACTGGGTACCGCTTCCCGTCATCCAGACGTGGAGCGGAAACATGTCTTCATGTTTCCCGGCCAGAATCTCGTCGCAGGCCTGAACAATCAGCCGGTAAGAACGGTCATCGAGCCGCCCACCGGCATGGTTTGCATTTGCGGCGGCCTTCTTCAAGGTCGCGAATGCCGAGATCATTTCTCGCGGCATCAGATCATGGCCGATGCTGAAGTGTTCGAGTGAGCGCTGCGTTTGTGCGCCCCAGATCTTGTCGCTCGGAACATTCACTTCACCCATGCTGTCTAATTCTTTGCGGATACCGCTGACCAAAACTTCCGTAGTTGAGCTCATCTTTTTGTCCTTCGCTTTCTCTCTCATTGATCTGGTTCTGAACGGCGGAGCATGGGAGGCCGGACTGAACCTCCCATGTCATCTGCCGGTAAGGGTTACTTTCCGTTTTCGCCGTATCCCGGCACGTAAAGCTGCTTCTCGATCCAAGCGCGCACATCTTTGGGTCGCTTCGCTTGGGCGAGTCCCTTGGTCAAACAAGTACTCGGCGACCCGAGTCGCGGTTGAGATCTCGGTCTCGAGGATGTTCGACTGCACCGGGTACAAGCGTCCTTTTGCGCGGGAATCCGGGTCAACCTGATCGGCGGTCGCCTGCGCCGCGACAATGAAGCACTGGTCGGTCAGCCGCTTCGGTCGCGCTACATAGGTAGCGAGCCCGATTGCCGGATAGACGTAGAAGTTATTCGCTTGTCCAGGATGGAAGGTCTGTCCCTCGAACTGTACGTCCGGGAATTGCACGCCGGCGGCATACAGAGCCTTGCCCTTCGACCAGGTGTAGGCTTGCTCCGCCGTGCACTCGGCTTTCCGGGTGGGATTGGACAGCGCGAAGATGATCGGGCGTTCATTGAGCTGGCTCAATGCCTCAACCACTTCGGGGCTGAACAGGCCTCCCTTGGTGCTGACGCCGATGATCGCCGTGGGCTTGAAGGTCTTGATTGCCGCGACAACTTCGGGGTGCTCAGTCGCCAAATCGCGAGGGTCAAATGGTTTGCTGGCCCGACGCCGCGATTTGCGGGTAGAGGATTGGCGGGTTCCCCTGATCTCCAAATTGACATAACGTCCATAATAATGTACATTAATCCAGTTAACGAACATTACTATGGACACTAAATATGCGGACCAGCCGATCATCCGTCGTGATGCCACTCCCGGTAAGGCATGCCCTGCGCAAGCTCGGCCGCGACATCCGTGACGCCCGGCGGCGGCGTCGCATCCCGGCGGCCATCGCGGCGCAGCGCGCCTCGATCAGCCGCACGACCCTGGTCAAGATTGAAAAGGGCGATCCCGGCGTCGCAATCGGGATATACGCCACAGTCCTTTTTGTGCTGGGTATGGCGGACCGGCTGGGCGATCTTGCCGCGCCGAAGAACGATCCCGTGGGCTTGCAACTCGAAGAAGAAAACCTGCCGCAACGCATTCGCGTGGCGCGCACGCCGAAACGCACGAAAGACAAGTGATGAACACAGAGGCTCTCGTATACGTGGATCTCGACGGCGTTCCGCACTTGATGGGGCGTCTGTGGGCCCGTACGCGCAAGAATAAGGAAAGCGCCACCTTCGAATACGACAAGACATGGCTGGAAAATCCCGCACGATTCTCTCTGGAGCCAGCTCTGCAGGTTGGTCCCGGTCCGTTTCATACGCCTGCGGACACGCCCATGTTCGGTGCCATCGGCGACTCCGCGCCCGACCGTTGGGGGCGGGCGCTCATGCGCCGCATGGAACGCAGGCGCGCGGAGCGCGAGGGGGGCGCGCCGCGCACGCTCCAGGAAATCGACTTCCTGCTGCAGGTGGACGACGAGGCACGTCAGGGCGCGCTGCGCTTTGCGGAAAAAGAAGGCGGACCCTTTCTGCGGGAGGAGGGCCTCAAGCGCATCCCCCCGCTGATCGAACTTCCGAAACTTCTCTCTGCGGCCGAACATGTGATGGAAGAGAAAGACACGGAGGAGGAGCTGCGCATGCTGTTCGCGCCCGGCTCCTCTCTTGGCGGCGCGAGGCCCAAGGCTTCTGTCAGGGGAAAGGACGGCCATCTCGCCATCGCGAAATTCCCACGCAAGGATGATGAAATCAATACGGTGGTCTGGGAAGCGGTCGCACTGTCCCTCGCGCAGAAATCTGGCATCCCTGTTCCCCAATCCCGTGTCGAAAACATCGCCGGCAAGTCTGTGCTCCTCCTGCGACGCTTCGACCGCGACGGCGAACGGCGCATCCCGTTCCTCTCCGCGATGAGCATGCTCGGATCGAAAGACAGAGAAACCCGAAGCTATCTGGAAATTGTTGACGCACTGCGCCAGCACGGCGCCGCGCCGCAAGCCGACATGGAAGCGCTGTGGCAGCGGCTGGTTTTTAACATACTGATCTCCAACACCGACGACCACTTGCGCAATCACGGCTTTCTGTACGAAGGCCAGGCGGGCTGGCGCCTGTCGCCCGCTTACGACCTCAACCCGGTGCCGACCGACATCAAGCCGCGCATTCTCAGCACCGCGATCACCGAAGACGACAACACCGCTTCACTCGCACTGGCGATGGAGGTGGCGGGATATTTCGAACTGGACGACGGCCAAGCGCGCGACATAGCAAAACAGGTCGGCAAGGCTGTCTCGAAGTGGCGCGACGAAGCCGCGCGGCACGGTCTCACGAAAAACGAGATCGACCGCATGGCGTCAGCGTTTGAGCATGATGATCTGAAAGCGGCGCTTGCAGCGAGGCAGTAAATCGCCTCCGACAGCGTTTTTTTGCACTGTCCCGATGTGTAAGAGGACAATTGCCATCAACAGCGGTTCAATTTGGAGCAGAGCCCGTTTCGTAGAACTAGAAATCTGACATCCCCCGGATAGCTGAATAATAAGCCGAGGCGCAAAGGCCAGTGTCAAGGCTCTTCGACCGCGAACGCGGCGCGCGAAGCGTGGCCTTGACGCTGGCCGGGCCTCGGCTATGCTCTGGCTATCCGGGGAATGTCATTCGGGAATGCTGCATTCACAGACCTAGACCGAAACCTTGATTGATCTGATTCGTGTGCGTGGTTTGCGGTTCTATCTTGTGCGCTCCTTGCTCTGGTTGAATCGCAGGAGAATGGGACACGTCGCGGCTGAGTTCCTGCCCCAGCGTCTGTGCATTATTCGTATAAATATGCGCGTCATAGCGCCCACGCGAGACAGAAACGTATGCCATGCGGCTATTGAGCAGATCCTTAGCGCCCAACTCGGTGTCCACGTGAATCAGGACACGGTCGGCAGTCTGTCCCTGGCTGGAGTGGCTGGTCATGGCATAACCGTGGTCGAGATGCAGATGTTTGTGGGAATCGAGTTCGACCGTGCGCCCACCGTCCAATTTCAAGCGCAGTCGCCCATCTTCCTCGATGCTCTTGACGGTCCCCAACTCGCGGTTCGCAACTTTCAGCTCGGTGGCCGGCGCGGTGAATTGAATGCGGTCGCCCTCTGAAAAACTCCGCATCTCCTCGCGGAAGACGGAAACGCCTTGCTGTCGTCGCGGATCGTAGGTGCGTTCTGTGCCGTCGTGCAGCTCGACTGTCAGCCGGTTGTTCGGACCATCAATACGCTTTACCTGTGCGTACTCGCCTTTCCCGATGCCGGTCTCCTTCGATGCGCGCGAATAGCGCAGCACATCGCCCACCTCATAGCGCGGGGCCCAGGTGCGGTCGGCGCCGGTGAGGTCTTGGCGCGGCACTAGCGTCCTGATGCGGTGCTCCTCGTTGCTGACGAGGCCACTCCGCTGCAGTTCCGCATGGATGCGCTCGTTGATCTCGCTGCGAGAGCGATTATCGGGAGAAATCACCAGCGTGTTCTCCGGCGATTTTGCGTAGTCCTTCGCAATCGCGGTGATGCGCTCGTCGTGGCCTTGAATCTCATGGACTCGGCCTTGCCGGTCGAGACTCCGGACCGCTTCGCACACTTCACCCCGTGCCAGCTGCTCGACTACCTGTTTCAGTTCCGGGTCTTTCTGGCGCACGATCTCTTCGAGCTTCACCGTCTTCATTCCTGCGTCCTGGAGCTGCGCGAAGGGTCGCCCAGCTTCAACGGCCTCGTGTTGCCGCCGGTCGCCGACGAGCAACACACGGTCATTCGGATGGAGCCGGTTCACAAAGTCATGCACCTGCCTGGTCGATGCCAGAGAGGATTCGTCGAGCACATAGAGCCGTTTTTCGCCGGTATCCGGCTGCGGTCCACGTACCAGATGCTTTTGTAGTGTGGATGTCTCCATGCCTGCTTCCCCGAGCTTCTGTGCCGCGTGGGACGTGGGCGCGAAACCTTCCACCCTGTAACCCTGGGCCTCCGCGCCTTCGCGGATCACGAACAGAGTTGTCGTCTTGCCCGCGCCTGCGATGCCATCTAAACCGACAACCTTCTCCCGCGAAAGAAAGATTTCGTCTACTGCCTGGCGCTGCGACGCATTCAATTCCGGGTGGCGGTCTTCCGTGGCGATGCGCACTTGCGGCGAGACCAGCATCGGATCGCTGTAGTCGCGCCGATTGCCTTCCTGCATCCGGCCAACGATCTCACGCTCCATGCGTACCATCACTGCGGTCGTGAACTGTCTGCCAGCACCTACGTGCGAGACTTCGCGGAACTCCCCGGCCTCGATCCGGCGCTCGAACTCCTGCCGGACCTGGGCATAGGTGGTTTCTCCCATGCCGCGCACCAGCGCTGTTTCGAGGATCGCGCGGCGGTCCTGCACTGCCGATCTCTCGAAGACATGATCGCGCGCCCAAGTCACGGCCTGCTTCGCCTGAACCTCTGGCTCCGGCATCTGGTATTGCCCATGTTGACGCGCGTGTGCGACGACGCGGTCCGCCTGATGCCCGTACTGTGCGGCCAACTCGCGGTGCCGCTGTAAGACTTCTCCAGGCGACAGCAGTTCCTTGCGGTCACGCGTATGGTGGGTCGCGATCTGTGCCGCCGCCGCTCCGTCGATTCCTTGTTCCCGGAGATGGTCTTTGATCTGTTCACGTCGCGGGCTGGAAGCCTCCAGATATTCCTTCGTGTAGTCTTTTATTTCCGGCTGTCCGTGCTTGCCGCGCTCCAGTTCGTAGCCCAGCTTTTCCAGACGCAAAGCCAACTCGGATCGATACACCGCCGTGGCGTAGCGCTGCGACACGAACATCTCGTGTGGTTGCAAAGCTCGCATCTGTTTCCCATTTTCGAGACCGTTCTCGCGCTCGGTCATGTTGAAGATCACGGCATGAGTATGAAGCTGGGGCGCAGCATAGCCATCGACGGGCCGCGCGGTGTCGTGCTCGAAAGTGGCAACGATGAATTTTCCCGTCGTCTCCGGGGCATGGACATTGCCGATCCGCGCCTGCGTGTATCGCTCAAGTTCCTGAAGCGCCACGCGTACACTCTCCCGATGGGCTTCCCGCACCCGATCGTCACCGCCCACAAGAGCGGTAAGCGATACAGACTTCGGCGCGGAAAAGGTGGCGTCCCACCCGGCGCGATGCTCGGCGCTGGTCACCTCTCTGCCAAATTTGCCTTCATAGGTTCTCGAAACTTGATGCCGTACGAGTTGCTCTTCGGTGTGCGGATGTTGGCCTTCACTCAGTCGTGCAAAGTGTTTGGAACCAACGCCACCTTGCAACCCCCACTGCTCGGCGAGTCTGCCCTGCCACTCACTGTGACCCTGCTGATCGCGGCTCCAGTAGTTCTGTTCCTGCGAGGCAAACTCCCGCACATGGTAGGTCTGCGCCTGGCTGGCTGACAGCGGTTTCGAGATCGTGAGCATACGGAGCGTCCCTCAAGTGTGAAGTCGTGTTCTTGGCAATCCGTCTCTCATTCGATTCCCCTCGTTTTCTCCCAGGCGAATGCCTCTTTGGGTTTGGTCTCCGGCGCACCGATGGTCGAACCAGTGACGGTCGAACCAAAGAGCGCGAGCATCGGCTGAGTGGGCTTTTTCAGCGGATCGGCAGGAGCATTCGCGGGCACTGATGGCGCTGATTTCGGAGCTATCTCTGGCATCTGCCGCTGCGAAAATCTCGGCAGTCTGAATCGGATTCTGCCCATCTTTTTCCTCCATCTCTGGATCAAACTTGGCAGAGGTCGACCCCATTCGATCGTCTCCTTATCCCGCCGTTTACGTGGGGACCGGTTCCGCAACACGCTCCGCACTGCCAGTAGGAAAAGGAACATCGCGGCTACCCAAAGCAACGGCGTTAAGGGCGAGAAGCTTCTGGGAAAAGGCATGGCACTCATGGCATACGAACTCTTTCCTTGCCCTCGCGGGCGAAGAAGTCATCAAGCAGTTTGCGCGCCTGCTGAAGCTTTCGTGCGTCTGCCTGGTCGCGAATTGTGAGGACGGAATCAGGCGACAATTGTCTGCCTTCCGTTGCGGCCTCGGCGGCTGCATGAAAGAGATTCAAGAGCGCGTAACGCACCGCCCAGACTTCGGCCAACACCAGTTCTGCGGGGTCAGCGGGCCGCTGCCGCGCAGCGCACAGAGCGGTCCCGCGCAGCCACTCGGAGAGAGCCTGTCCCGCGCTTTCGGCGGCAGCTTCTATCTCTCCTAGTTCTTCGGGAGTCAGTCTCGTGGCCGCAGTCTTGGTGCGGAAGCCGGGCTTCGCCTCTTCGCCGAACGGCAAACTGGACTGGGGATTAGCTTGAACGCGGGGACTACTCATTGGACGAACCGCCTTGTTGCACTACTGCGCTTAATTCCGCTGCGATTAAACTGCGCAATTGTTAGTTCACCGCAAGGTCTTGCGCTTCAACGCGTTTACGTGATCGACGATGGGCGGCAGAGCTGATCGCACAATCCCTCAAGAGAATTGAGGCAATAGACGAGGCATACTTGTACGGTTCATTTGCAAGCAACCAACAGGACGCTGCCAGCGATATTGACGTGCTCGTGATTGGCTCCCCGCGCGAGGAACATTTAGCACAGGCCGTGGGAAGGCTTGAGCGGCAGCTAGGGCGCGAAATCAACTACACCGTGCTAACACCAAAGGAATTCGGGTCGCGCCGCGCTCGGAAGGATGCGTTTCTGGAAAGCGTCTGGCACAATAAGCGTGTTTCGCTCATAGGTCTGAATGAAGAAACTAAAGCCCCACACGGTTGACTGGGCGCAAATCGAGCGCTTCCTCGCGAGCGCGGATAAGAAGCTGGCCTCGGCCCGCAAAATTCTCGCCTTTGACGAAGAGGCTTGCCTTCAGCAAGCCTACGAAGCGATGCTCAAAGCTTCCCTGGGGTTCATGTTCAGCCATGGATTCCGTGCGAGAAGTCATCCGCGGCCACGCGGAAACGAATGCGAATCGTCGCCTGACGGCAACGTCAACAATTGCGATGCTACGATCCGCGCTGTTCATCGTTCCGAGTATGTGTAGGTTCTTAGGTAGGTTGAGCGACCGATGGAACGGTGAGCCAAAGTCATAGGGCAACTGGATCACGCGCTCGCGGGTGGTTTCGGTTTCTAAGAGAAAAATCGCTTCGCCCAGGATCTTGCTTAAGTCGGCTCGGTTGATTTCGTCGATGTGCAGCAGATACGGTCGAGACAAGTCGCCTGACGCCAGGGCTGCTGCTTCCATCAGCACGCCGGGCGTCGCTTTGAAACGCAGACCAACTCCACCATCGGAATTGTCAGGAGCAAGGCCTCCAATGAAGTTTTCGTAGGTCGTGTTGGCGTGGAATTGGATGCTCCTCCCCTAGCCCTTGTACTCGTCGCCGAGGAGGTCGAGGGCCATTTTCGTTTTACCTGTACCAGGAGGGCCCTGGAGAATTACGTAGCGTCTGAAGTCCAACAGGGCCTTCACTTCATGTCGCTCAACTCCCGGCATAAGGCAGTCGAGCCAACCCGACCTGACTTCTTCGGCGCTCGGCTGCCACCGGGCGAGCGGCCCGTATCCCCTCTCTTCGAAAAGAAGGTCCAGGAGAGCGGTTAGTGCAGCCTCTGTCGCCGCTTTGTCGTTCGTGGGACGAAATAGCGCGTAGACCTCTTTGCCGTAGCGATCAAGGGCGGCCTTGTGGCTGAACCACTCTTTCTTGATTTCATCTGGAACCGAAATATCGGTCCGCGTAGGGTCCTGTTTCGCCCAAGCGATACGACTTCCTTTGCGATAACGGCGGTTTAGCCAGCCGCAAATAGCTTTTGTCTTTCGTGCGTGGCCGGGCCGACCCAGAATCGCTTCGTCGGGAGTTAAACCTTGCGTACCAACCACTAGGCCGAGCAAACAAGGTTCGCCATCTGCAGGGAAAATTACGAATGATAGCCCGCTGTAGGCGCCCGACGGAGGGTTGGAAGGATGGATGTACGCAGCAAACGAAACCCCAGTCTCTCCGCCCATTGCTGGAGCACGAAGCGCGATTTCGCCGCTTGCTGCTTGCGGATAACGCCCTTCCGCCGAGCCAAACAGAGACGCGAGGGCTGCCTCGTTTCGATCTTTCCAGCCTGCGTCAACCGACGAGTGGATAACTTCCACCAATTTCTCAAAAGCCACTTGCGTTGAACCTCCTCATTCGCTCCGCACCAATCTACTCCTGCTGGGGTCTTCTGTGGAGTTATTCCGGGTTGTTCGTGCCCACTCAATTCGGCAACCGAATGCTTCACGTTGTCAGCGTCCAGTCACAACGCCTCCATATAGGGTCGAATGACATTGCTTACCCGGCAGACTTTAGCGTAGCGATAGATTTCGTTGATGCTGGCCTTTTTCTGGCGAAGACAATCCTTTAGGGCTTCGATTGTGACGTCGAGTCCGATTTTGTTCCGAAATTTGAAACAGTCGGCGACGGTCTTCGCGGCTGAATAGACACGGACTGGGACTCCCTCCACTTGATGTTTGTCGATTCCCTCTGTGAGTGATGGCCCTGACAGCCGAACGATGCTGAGTGAAGGCGAAGCGAGAGCAGGCGTCCTTGCCCCTTTGGAGAGAGCGATCCAAACCGAAGCAGGACTCTGCGTCGTGAGGTCGTGAAAGACAAGTGCCGAAAGCAGACAGACGGTAGCTTTCGGGACGCGCTTGGTGACTTCAGCGTAGGAGTGGCGTTCCGTCACGTCGGCATCTGGAAGTGTGTAGATTCCACGTGCGGGCCGATTAAGCTTGCCTTGCCGGCGCAGACGAACCAGATACTGCCGCGGAAAACCGATGGCCTCGACATCACGGGACCTAACAATCCCGTGTTCGCCGATGTACTGCATAATCTTCTGAAGAGGCTCTGCAGTGGCCTGTTTCAATATGTCGTTGCTTAATCATAACTAATGTCGTATTGCGACACATCTCTAAACATCCACCCGACCATAGAGGCTGGTTTTCCCGGGAAAGACCTTGCTGTTCAAGTAATGCGGCATGTGTTTCGGGACCGCGCCAATGGTGTAGGACTTCAAGACAACATTTTGCAGACACCGTCTGCAATATTCATCGCGCCAGTGCCGGCGCTTTTTCTGTCCAGGAAAAAAGTGGTGCGGGCGGAGGGACTGGAACCCTCATGGGCCGTTTAAGCCCTGCGGGTTTTCATACCGTTTGCGCCTTTCGCCGCCCGGACGTGAACCTGTTTGAGATCTCACGCCAGGTTTGCGGTCTGGACTATCCCTTTTTGTCTCTCAAAGACCTCGCTCGCGAGTACCTGCAAGTAGATAAGTCAACAGGACCGTCTACGGATTTTGTAACAAGCCAGAGATCATGTGTTCTGATTTCGTAGCAGGCGCGTCATTTTAACACTTAGCACCTTGACATAGTTCGCAGCGCATTATAGTTTACCTGTCATTCGGCGAAGCGAAGGATGAAGCATCAACTGCTTCTCGTCCGAGGGGGCTTCTACTCGCCGAATCCCAGGGGAACTTTGTTTTGCAAGTGTGCAATTTTCACGCGCCGAGGTGTGCGTGTGTGCATTACTTTCGCGATTATGACCGTCCTCTCACTGAGAGGACCTCAAATCGCGATTTTTGAAACCCTTCCGTGTAAGGAGGCTGCGTGTCCATAATCCGCGTATTCGGCGGCAGAAAGATATGGTTGTTGCTACTGCTCTCATTGACAGCTTACGGTGCTGTCAAAAAACAGGCCACACCTGCGAAGGGGGATCTATCGGACCAAGAAATTCCAATTACCACACCCTATTGTGATGCCTATCTCCCTTACTCCTTTGATCCTCAGCTCCAAGTTCGTCCTCTCTTGCCAGGCGTAGCAAACAATCCAGACACTAGCGACGCTAGCCTGAACGCCTTCTTGGCAAAGGGCTATAGCATCTCCGATTCGATTGGTTCTGATGGCACGTTCGCCGACCCCGGTTATCCGATTCTTGGCGATCCGAAGCGTCACCTTTTTTCAGATGGCAGTGATCTGACACGCCTCCTTATGCGGTTGCTCCCGCCAACGGGAGGAAGCTCTAGCCCGACTCCTTTGTGCGGGAAGGCTCCGATAACTTCGGTGGCACCTCAGGGAGACGCGGCAACTGCATATTACTTAGTTAACGTCGTGTGTTTGACAATTTAGATCTACATATGTAGACTTTGATGGTGACCCCACGCATGTCACCACAGACCGTCCGAGTATTGTCCGAATTTCTTCGGTACGCGAAGGATTGGAAATATGGATACGAAATCAGCCGAAACACAGGCTTGAAATCCGGCACCTTGTATCCAATCTTGATGCGTTTGGCAGAACACGCTCTCCTCGAAACTCGGTGGGAGGATCCTGAGCCGGGCAGGCCAGCGCGTCACATGTATAGGCTTACTGCCGAAGGGCTGCGGTATTCACGCGAGCAGGTATCGGCAACTTCGAAACGCGTTCGTGTCCAACCAGCTTTTGGCGGAGTGAGCAATTGACTCTTATTCGCACCTTAGCCTCGCGCATACTGAACGCAGTCGTTCGACGCGCACCGCCGGGAAACAGGGAGTGGGGAGTAGCAATGCTGCGCGAGATGGAATTTATCGAAAACGACTGGGCAGCTGTCTTCTGGGCCGTCGGGAGCGTAAGGACTATGACATTAAGCCGGAAAGGAAGTGACATTATGCGCGGACAACAAATCAACCGGATCAGCGGCAAAGTCGTGATGGCCTTGTCTCTTATTGCATTGCTCGCGGTCCTTAGCGGGTACTTTCAGCCACCTCAACCTGACGAAGGCTCGGCGGCGCACATCTTTCAACTTTCAATCGCGGCGCTAGTACCGATGATGTTACTTTTCCTTGCCACTGCGGATTGGAGGAAGCCTTTGCAAAGTTCACGAATGCTGGCTTTTCCAGCCGCTGCTTTGGTTCTCGCATTTGCGGCCTTGTATTACCTTGAGCACCACTTTTACCTTGCGCGCTACCGATGAGCCGAGACCCCAAGCGTGGACCAAGGCTGACCCAGTTCTCTCCTCGCAGTCTTGGCTTGAACAGCTTAGCTTCCCGCCCGGTCGGCGGCCATTGGCGAAACATCCCGATTTCACTCATTGACCTCGAAAAAGGCGAATGGAGGGCGCAAGCGTGTGAAATCACTGTTAGCGACAGTTGGTTGTTGAATAGGTGTATCGGTCGGTGAAGAACGATAGCAGTGTTGGCTGCGCGGGCCGTCGTGTCGTTGTGGGTGCGAGCACTGGCTGCGAGTGCCCTTAATGAAGCATATTCCCCGCGACAGACGCGTTCGAGTCAGTGTCAACCAGCAGAAGCTCCTTCCCTGCGTTGACGACGACAAAGGCGAAGTTCAACGTGTTTGATCCCTTCGGCGTCATCTGGATGGTGCCGTTGCAGTCCGAGGTTTCTGTGTAGGTACCGCTGATGGTCGTAAAGAGGAAAGTTCCGCCGACGTTGAAGGTGCCGCTGCCCGAGACGTTCCCCTTGCCGTCCAGAACCACCTGTGCAACATAGGCGATCGTAGTCCCGCCGTTGATTTTGCCCAGCAGAAGCGCAGCAAAGGTCTGCTTCTTTCCCGTGAGCCCGCAAGTGACTGTTCCCTGCGCCAGGCCGGGGCCTTCAGCGACTGAGCCGGCGGTTGTGTCGATGATTTGGGCGCCTTTGTTCGCGCTGTCGAGGACGAAATTCGTGGTCGCGGTCCCACCGCCGGTAATGTTCAGCGTCAAGCTGCCGGTGCAGTTGGCCGCGACCGAATAGGTGCCGGTGAAGGTCTGCGTGATGATTGTTCCATTTTGATTCACTGTGTCCGAGCCGGCAGTGATATCGCCTTTCCCGTCCGCCGTGAATTGACCGACCGCCGTCCCAATCTGAAATCCCCACACACCTGTCACGCTAGCGTTTGTGCAGGCAGCCACGCATGTGGCATCAATCGCCATTATGGTCGCGACGAGCGCGATACCAAAGCAGAGCTTGTGTAGTTTCATGGGTATTTCTCCCCCTAGTCGCCTCAGAGGGCAGGTCTCAACGGGCGGGAACCGCGCTTCGGAGAGGCGAGAAGTTCCAAGGGTGGGATTGTACTGCTCTCCAACTCTCACGGCAAAGAAAAATCAATAATCAACCTTCCCCGGAGGCCATCAGAACTGGCGGAAGTGGGTCTCTCGCGGGAGTACATCCCGATTCACTCGTTCCTGCTGCGGTCACCATACCAGGGCCGGCTGTGCAAATGCCTTCACGGAGTGTAATGGAGGTGTCAAAACAGCGAATCGCGTAGTTCAGCTCAAGCAGCAGGTCGGCTGCGGAACGGAAGGTCAGGACTTGGCCTCCGCGTTGGCAACCGCGAGGCATGCGTCTTGCTGTCGGTATGCATGGCGCACAGCCGGTATTCGTGACCGTGATCGTCCACTTCCAGATAGTCGGCCACCTGCTCGCAGGCTTTGCGGTCACACAACACCGTCACGTCTGGCGGATGGTGAAGCTGGAAGAACTCCATGGGCAATTCTAAGGCGACCCGCCTGTTGCCTACAAGCTAATCCGTTCCGATCATGATTAAGATTTTGTTTCAGGAAATTAGAGTCATTGAGAACTCGCCGAAACTAGTCAATGAGTGAAATCGCGATGTTACGCCAACTGACGCGACCGTATTAGGGACAACGTTGAGACGCCGGAGAATACTTTCGGACGGCGTGATTTAACGAGAAGGAAAGTTGGGAAAATCGTGAAGTTTCATCAATAGCTTTATGGTCTCCTCGGTTACCTGATGCACATCGAGCGCTGTTCTGAGGAACTTGTACGCATCTTGTTTTCCGTTCCGGTAGTCCTGTAAATACAATTCACAAAAATCTATTGCCTCAACTTGGCTGCTTTTCTCTGGAGGGCACATGCGCAGTCCGGTTTCAAGGAGGGCATCAGGCGAATGCAATGCGATCACATGGTTGGGATCCAGCCATAAGCGAATTGACTTTGTCAGCCCGTTGGCGCCTGCGTTGAGAGCCTTCCCGACCTAAGAATTTCCGACTTCCGCTTTTGTAATTGGTGCTGGGGTAACAAGCTATCCCTTCATTGCGTTTGTGCTGCCTTTCGGCACGGGACGGGTGTGCCGCTTTGCTCTACTGGCTTACCTCGCATCTGACCTCGCATCTGTGTTCGGCAGGCGGTTCGTGACAAGCATGTGGTCGACGCACACGCTGGCACTTGTAGCGGCTATTGGCGGTGTGCTGGTGTGTGTGTCGGACTGCTGGCGTGGCTCGTCTTCAGGAAATCCGAACCGCATACTCTCGCACTCTTGCTATTCGTCTAGCTCTTCAATTGTCAAAAAATCGACCTGACCGGAGAAAAGTGATTGTGGTCACTGCTCGCTGACCCGGGCCAACGCAGAGCTGTTCCAGCAGCAGATTGACAATGGTGGCGCACAAGCCTAGCATCAAGTTGAGCGAGCTACCTCTTCTTACTCTTTCAGATCCTCTGAACTAAGTCAGCCCATCTGAAGTCTCCCCTCTTAGCTTCCCTCTGAAGGAGGAATTGCATTATGACACTCTTGACCCGTTGGGAACCTTTCCAGTTTTCCACCGTGCAACACCGCATGAACCGGCTTTTCCGTGAGTCCTATAGCCCCGAAGGCCCGGAAGAGGCGCTAACAAACACCAGCTTCGCACCACCGGTGGACATCTACGAAGACGAGCACACCATTACTCTGAAGCTTGAGGTTCCGGGCATCGACGAAAGAGATATTGATGTCCGCATCGAGAACACCACCCTCATCGTCCACGGCGAGCGCAAGATGGAGAAGGAAGAGAAAGAAGAGAACTTCCGTCGTGTCGAGCGGCAGTACGGAGAGTTTACCCGCTCGTTCACGCTGCCAAGTTCCGTGGATCCGGGGCAGGTGAGCGCCCACTATGACAAGGGCGTGCTGAAGATCGCGCTCGCCAAGAAGGCGGAAGCCAAGCCCAAACAGATTAAGGTTAATGTTGGCGGCGAGAAGGTCCTCGAAACCAAGGTCCACGGCAAGGCCGCATAGAAACCAGTAGCTAGCAACAGGAATGGGATGCGGCTCATTATCCGCTTCCCGTCGGTTTGCTTTTGACACTGTCTGTGCTTCGCAAAACAGCAACCATGCTTAAATTGGGAGTAGTTTTATGGATTGTCAAGAGTTGGACCACCTAGAAGGGGACTTTATTCAGGCGAGGGCGGAAAGCCGGGACCTAGATTCGTTAGGATGGACAGATCGTGAGTTTTCAAGCCTTCTCGCGATACTGGATCACAAGCGGGAGGGGCACCAAGGCGAACGCTGCCCTGGGGACTAGGTCCGTGAGTTTCACGCGGACGTGTGACGTTTGTCAAAGTATTAGGCGACGCTCGGAGGTGTGACATGCGAGACAAATCCGAGTCCTCATTCGTGGTCGTTCGGTTTAATGAGCGAACCTACCAGTCGGGCGGAGTTGTGGCAGTCATCAAGGGAACTACGGCCGCAGAAAGAACTCTCAATGATTTCGATTGGCGCCTGAGCGAGGAGAACCGAAGGGCGGGTTGGCGCTATTTCCTAGAGAAAACCGACCTGCGTTCCGGGACGGACCCGGAGCAAGCCACCAAACTTCGACAAGCGCGGCTCGATCTTCAAGAGTCTTGAGATTAGGGCACTCCGTACCGAGTTCAGTGCCGGGATAAAAACGAAAGCGCCCCGGCCTCATTTGAGTCACGGGACGCTCGTTCGAACAGCCCTCCCCCGAAGTCTGCTCGCAACCACCCTACGTTCTGACCTGCGCTGTGGGAATGGCTCCAACGTGCTGAGAGCGGCACTGCTGGGCCAGTCACTCCGAGCATGGTTTGGACAATTTTTCGTGGTGCTTCTGGTTCTTTGGCTTCTCGGCTTCAGTCTCCACGTGGCCGGCGGCCTGATCCACTTGCTTGTGGTGGCGCTGGTAGTTCTCGTCATTAACCTTCTGAGCAAGGCGTCGAACCGCAATCTGAAGACGCATTTCTGGAAAAGTGAGTGGAGCCGAGTGTTGAGGCAAGTCTCCACTCGGGGACTTATCTCAACCCCAGCTCGCCATTGTACTGTTGTGTAATCCCGTAGCACTCACAGGCGGAGTCTTCAAGCTTCTTGCGGTTCACGATCTTCACTGCGCCACGGGTGTACTCGATGAGCTTCTTCTTCTGCAAAACAGCAGCTGCCAGGCTCACGCTAGGTCTATCTGTCCCTAGCATCGTTGCCAGAAAATCATGGGTGATGGGCAGCGATTCCGAATCCACTCTGTCCTGAGTCATCAGCAACCACCGTGCAAGGCGCTGCTTAATGTCATGAAGCCGATTACACGCCGCGGTTTGTGCAACCTGCATTCCCTGAACTACGGCATAGCGGGACAACATCAATTGCAGATGTGGAGTAGATTCCAAAGTATTTTGCAATGCCCCGACTTCTACGCGAAACCCGTCTCCCGTGATTTGTACCACAGCTTGAAGCGGGCTCC
>Ga0074044_10000848_pt1 | contig 28517 bp, 26 predicted proteins | sample BogForMeECP23OM1_FD_94443 | JGI IMG/M metagenome (GOLD analysis project Ga0074044, IMG submission 94443) | Bog forest soil microbial communities from Calvert Island, British Columbia, Canada - Bog Forest MetaG ECP23OM1 | ecosystem: Environmental > Terrestrial > Soil > Wetlands ...
ATCTCGGCGATACGTTGAATCGCCTCGCGATAATTGGCGGCTCGATCGCCTAGATTACTGCCTATTCCGATGAAAGCCCGATGGGGCATCCTCGCCGTTACAACCGTAGCGCCTTTAGTCGGTCCACCGCCTCGACCAACCGTTCGCTCGACACCGTAAGTGAAAAGCGAACGTATCCCTCACCACCCTTGCCGAATCCGGAGCCGGGCGTGATTGCGACGCCGGCTTCCTTCAACACGCGCTCGGTAAATGAAACCGAGGTGTAACCGCGTGGAACTTTGGTCCAGACGTAAAAGGTTGCGCGCGGCTTTTCGCATTCCAGGCCGAGCGCGCGCAGCGAGCCGACGAGCAGGTCGCGGCGTTCCTTGTAGATTGCGCAATATTCGGCGAGCTGATCGCCGTCGCCATCCTCGAGGCCGGTGATAGCGGCTTCCTGAACGGCCTGAAAAACGCCGGAATCCATGTTGGTCTTGACCTTGCCGAGCGCGCCGATCAACTGCGGGTTGCCGATGGCGAAGCCGACGCGCCATCCGGTCATCGAAAAAGTCTTGGACAGCGAGTGAAATTCAATTGCGCAATCGCGCGAGCCTTCGGCCTGGAAAACGCTCGGGGCGCGATAGCCGTCGTAGGCAATTTCCGAGTAAGCGCTGTCGTGGGCGAGGATGATGTCGTGCTTGAGGCAGAATTTGACGGCGTCCTGGAAGAACGAAAGGTCAACGGTCGCGGCGGTTGGATTGTTGGGATAGTTCAGCCACAACAAGCGCGCGCCGCGGGCGACTTCGGCGGGAATCGAGGCAAGGTCGGGAACGAATCCGTTTTCTTTCCTGAGCGGCAGGAAATACGGCTCGCCTCCGTTGAAGACGCATCCCGAGTAATACACCGGGTAACCGGGGTCCGGGATCAGCACGATGTCGCCGGGATCGACGACGGCGGTGGCGAAGTTTGCGATGCCTTCCTTGGAGCCGATGAGGGCGCAGACCTCGCGCTGATGGTCGAAGCTGACGCCGAAACGGCGCCGGTACCATTGCGCTGATGCCTGGCGAAATTGCGGCAAGCCTTCATAGTCGGGATAGCGATGATTTTTGGGGTCGTCGGCGGCGCGCTTGAGAGTCTCGACGATGTGACGCGGAGTGGGCAGGTCGGGGTCGCCGATGGAGAGGCTGATAACGTCAACGCCTTTGCTTACGACCTCCTTCTTCAGGCGGTCAAGTTCGGCAAAAAGGTAGGGCGGCAAAAGCCCCAATCGAGAAGCAGTCTTGATTTGCACCTGTCGAAACAGCCTCGGGCCACAAGAACCTAAACGTAAGTAACATACTTTCCTCAGCGCCGAAACCATCTGCCGCAATAAATCGGTGTTCTTGCGCGATGGAAATCCACAGGTGGATGCCACGATTGGCAGATCGCGCGCAGCCTGTAACATTAACTTTACTTGATTGAAAACGATCCTATTGTTAGAAATTTTTAACTCTCGAGTGGTGGCGCGTCTGCGCTCTTTGGGATTATTCACAAGCTGACTGTGAGCATGAATAAGACAGTGCTTCCGCTTGCCCTGTTGATGCTGGTCCTGGGAGGAGCAGCGATCGCTTTGTCGCAGCGGCCGTGGGCACCGCGGGCGGACGTCGTCCAGCCGATACCATTCAGCCATCGCGTACACGCCGGGGTGAACCAGATTCCCTGTCAGTATTGCCACGCCGATGCGGGCCGATCGTCCGAACCGGGGATTCCGGCGGTGGCGAGATGCGTGGGATGCCATGGCGACGGAATCGCGGGCGGCGGAATCCAGCCGGTGACGCGGCCGTGGACGGACGACACGCCGGCGGCGTTCGAGATCCAGTGGAATCGCGTGTACACGCTCCCCGACTTCGTGCGCTTCACGCATCGGCCGCATATTCACGCGGGAGTGCAATGCCAGAGTTGTCACGGCCCGGTGCAAACGATGGATCGCGTGGCGCCGGCGATTGAAATCAATATGGGCTTCTGCGTGGACTGTCACACGGAAAAAAAAGCGACGCTCGACTGCGTGAACTGTCATCACTGAGTGAGGAAGCAGGTGCGCGAGGGACTGCCGATATCCAGGCGATCATTCATCAAGCTGGCCGCGACTGCGGGCGCAGCGGCGGCACTCCCCGGCTGCGAGCCGGCGGCGAGGAAACTGATCCCTTATGTGGTGCCCGATGAGAACGTAGTCCCCGGCGTCCCGAGTTTTTTCGCGACGACGTGCTCGGAGTGCCCGGCTGGATGCGGCGCAGTGGCGCGAATCCGGGAGGGGCGCGTAATCAAGCTGGAAGGGAATCCCGCCGATCCGATTGGGCAGGGCGCCCTGTGCGCGCGGGGACAGGCGGCGCTGCAAGGGTTGTACAATCCCGACCGGCTGGCGCATCCGCAAGTTCGCGGCGACGACGGCGCATTGCGGACCGTGTCGTGGGACGAAGCTGAAAAGATGCTCGGCGACAGGTTGGCGGCGGCGTCGAAGGCGGGCAAGGATCGCGTCGCGTTCTTCGGTTCGCCGCAGGGGCCGACCTTCAGAAAAATCGCGCTCGCGTTTCTCGGCGTTTATGGTTCATCGCGCGCGACATTTTACGAGGCAATCAACCAGGAACCGGCGCGCGTCGCGGCGAAGACGCTCTTTGGCCGGCGCGATCTGCCGATCTATCGAATCGATCAGGCCGAGGCCTTGATTTCCTTCGGTGCGGACTTTCTCGAGACGTGGCAATCTCCAGTAGAGCTCGCGCGCCAATATTCGCTGTTCCGCACGCCACAGAAACGGCGCGGCGCGCTGACCATCGGACGCTCGACATACGTCGGCCCGCGGCTCAGCATGACGGCGTCGAAGTGCGACGACTGGATCGCGACGGCGCCGGGCGCCCAGGCCGATGTAGCGTGGAGCGTGCTCAACGTCCTGGTCAAGCAGCGCTGGATTTCGCCGAACTCGGGCTTCGATCTCGCGGCGCTCTCCAACGCAGTCGCGAATTTCGATCCGGCCGCGACCAGCGCGCGCACCGGCGTGCCGGTCGAAACCATCACCAGGCTCGGCGAGACGTTCGGCAAGGCGGATGGCGCGCTGGCGATTGCGGGCACCGACGATTCGTCGGCTCATCTTGCGGCGATGATTCTCAATGCGGTCACCGGCAATTTTGGAAAGACCATAATGTTCCTGGCCGGCTCGCCGGCCGAAGAGACCAGCACGCCGGACGAAGTGGACGCGGCGGTTGACGCGATGCGCGGCGGCGAGATCGATGCGGCGTTCATCGCGGGCGCAAATCCGGTCTTCACGATGCCGGTGTCGGCGCGAATGGCCGAGGCGCTTCAGAAAGTTCCGTTCGTGGTGTGGGCGGGAGGCGTGCCAGACGAGACCGCCGCGATGGCGAGCCTCATCCTGCCGGCGCATCATCCGCTCGAAGCGTGGCGCGACACGGCGCCGCGCGCGGGAATCCGCGGACTGGGACAGCCGGTGATGCAGCCGGTGTTCGACAGCAAGCCGGTCGGAGATATCCTGCTGGCGGCCGCTGGCCGATCATCGAGTGCGAAACCTCCGTGGGCGACTACGGCGGCGGCGGTCAAAGCCGAGTGGCTGGCGCTGGCTTCTAAAGCGGACGGCGCGGGTCCCGAAGATTTTTGGGTAAACGTCCGGCGCGAAGGCGGATTGTTCGAGGAACAGCATCTTTCGGCGCTCAAACTCGACACTTCGCCTTTCAAAGCGCCGGTGCCGGCCGCGGCTCAAATGGAACTGTCAGTTTACGCCTACCCGCACATTTTTCTTTACGACGGACGCGGCGCGGACAAGCCGTGGCTGCAGGAATTGCCGGAACCGGTCGCGCAGATCGTGTGGGACAGCTGGGCGGAGATGCATCCCGAGACGGCGCGCAAGCTCGGCGTCGCCCAGGACGACGTCATCGAGATCAAAACGGAGCACGGCGCGATCGAGGCGCCGGTGCTGGTGGCGAGCACTGTTCGTCCCGGCGTGATCGCGGTCCCGCTTGGGCAGGGGCATCGCGCGTATGGCCGTTATGCAAAAGACGTCGGCACAAATGCGTGGCTGATACTCGCGGCAGGCGCGACCTGCGCCGGTGCAACCGCGCGCGCGACCGGCAAGACTCGCAGGCTGGTTTCACCGCTGGGCAAGAGCGACATGATGGGCCGATCGATCGTCGAGGCAATGAGCATCGAGCAGCTTGCGCGCGGCGTGATCCCGAAGAACGAAGCGGAAGAAGTCACCGGGCCCTTCGAAATGTACACGCCCTGGAAATATCCGGGACACAAATGGGGCATGACGATCGACGTCAATGCCTGCACCGGATGCAGCGCATGCGTGACGGCGTGCTACGCAGAGAACAACATTCCATGGGTGGGCAAGGAAGGCGTCGATAACGGCCGAATCATGTCGTGGATTCGCATCGAGCGTTACTTCCCGGAGGCCAAAGCAGCGGCGCAAGCGCCGCTGCTCTACCTTGCGCCGATGTTGTGCCAGCAGTGCGGGCACGCGCCGTGCGAACCGGTCTGCCCGGTGTTTGCGTCGTATCACACCGACGAAGGCCTCAACGGCCAGATCTATAATCGATGCGTTGGCACCCGCTATTGCGAAAACAACTGCCCGTACAAGGTGCGCCGATTCAACTGGTTCGTGCCGGAATGGCCCGCGCCGCTCAACCTGCAACTCAATCCCGACGTGACAGTGCGCGGCGCCGGCGTGATGGAGAAATGCACGTTCTGCGTGCAGCGAATCCAGTTCGGCGAGCTCAACGCAAAAACAGAAGATCGCGAGCTGCGTGACGGCGAGATAGTCACGGCGTGCCAGCAGGCGTGTCCGACGCGGGCAATCACGTTTGGCGACAGCAACGATCCCGCCAGCGCGATGATGCGGCGGCGCGAGGACCACGAGCTGCGCAACTATCGCGCGCTGGAAGAACTCAATACACAACCGGCTATCACGTATCTGCGCAATCTCTATCGCGAGAAAGGAAAGGCCTGAGTGGCGGCGGCCCCGAAGATAAGCGCGGAGCCGAGCTACCGCGACATCGATCGCAGCGTACTGCGAGTGATGGAACCGGCGGGCCTCGCCTACTGGGCGTGGATCGGGTTCTGCTTCACGCTGGTGGCGATCGCGGCAGCATTGTGGGCTCGCCAGATCTACACGGGACTGGGTGTGACGGGTCTTCGCCAGCCCGTGATGTGGGCGATCTACATTACTAACTTCGTTTTCTGGGTCGGCATCGCGCACTCGGGGACGTTGATCTCTGCGATTCTGTTTCTGTTCCGCACCAAGTGGCGCACCGCGGTTTACCGGGCCGCCGAGACGATGACTATATTCGCGGTCGCTACGGCGGGACTGTTCCCGCTGATCCATCTCGGCCGCGTGTGGTTTTTCTACTGGCTATTGCCATACCCCAATGAGCGATCCCTGCAACCCGACTTCCGCTCGCCATTGGTATGGGACGCTTTCGCAGTAAGTACCTATCTGACTATCAGTGCTCTGTTCTGGACGATGGGACTGATCCCCGACATCGCGAACGCGCGCGAGGCCGCGAGCGGATGGCGCAAGAAGTTCTACACGGTGCTGGCCATGGGATGGCAGGGAACCGATCGCCAGTGGCGTCATTACTCAATGGCGTACTTGCTGATGGCGGGCCTGGCGACTCCACTGGTGCTTTCGGTGCACTCGGTGGTCTCGTGGGACTTTGCGATGGCGATAAATCCGGGCTGGCACAGCACGATATTCGCACCGTACTTCGTTGCCGGCGCGATCTTTTCCGGCGTCGCGATGGTTATCACGCTGCTGATTCCGATGCGCAGACTGCTGGGCATCGAGGACCTGCTGACCGAGTGGCATTTCGACAATCTTGCCAAGGTCGTGCTGCTCACCTCGCTAGTGGTCTCGTATGCGTACATTACCGAAGCCTTCATGACCTGGTACGCGGGCGATCCAATAGAGCAAATGACTTTCCACATGCGGTACTTCGGGCCGTGGGGATGGATGTACTGGGTAATGGTCTTGTGCAACTGCGTAATGCCGTTGTTGCTATTCTCGCCCCGCATCCGGGTTAACCTGAGGGCGCTGTGGATAGTCACAATTTTCGTAAACATCGGGATGTGGTTCGAGCGTTTCGTGATTATCGCAGGTTCGCTGACGGCGAACTTCGAGCCTTCGCAGTGGGCCGGTTATCGTCCGTCGATCACTGAAATCATGATCACGGTCGGCAGCTTCGCGTGGTTCGTGGGGCTGTTCTCATTGTTTTCCAGGTTCCTGCCGATCATATCGATGACGGAACTCAAAGAAGGAATCGTCTGGCTTAGAAAGGCGCTGAAGATGGATCGAGCCACAGCCGCATGAGCACGGTTGCGATCATCAGTTCGTTTGCGGATGACACTCAATGCGCGAATGCGATCGAGCAACTTCGCGCGGCGCAGGTCGGCGATTTCAACACGTTCTCGCCGATCCCAAGCCATCGAATCGAACGCGCAATCGGCAGGTCAAAGAGCCCGGTGCGATGGATCGTGCTGGCGGGCGGAATCCTGGGAGTGCTTGCCGGGCTCGCGATAACGATTGGAACAACTTACGAGTGGCGGCTCAATGCCGGCGGCAAGCCGCTGCTGTCGTGGCCGCCGTTCATCGTGATCTGCTTCGAGCTGATGGTGCTGCTGGGCGGAATTTTCGGCTTCCTGGGCGTGATGATGCTGTCGGGTGTGCCCACGACCGAGATGGAGCCGGGGTACGACGGGCGCTTCGGCGAGGATCGATTTGGGATAGTGGTTCGATGCGATGAGGCGGAAGCAGCGCGTATCGAGTTGGTGCTGAAGGAATCGGGCGCGGAAGAAGTAGTTCGTGAAGGTGCCTAGTAAACGGCGATGAGCACTCACCTGCAAAAGGCGCATCGCGAGCGCGGGGCGATGAAGCCGCGAGCGGTAGAGTCGGTCGTTGGAACCTCGACGAGGGCGGTCGCGGGCGCGATGATCGTGCTCGGCGCGACCGCGTTCATGCTCGCGCTGTCGCGAGGCGGCGCTGCGATCGCATGGCAAGCCTATCTCGTCAATCTGCTGTTCTTCCTTGGCGTTGCGCAGGGCGCGCTGGTCGCGTCCGCGTCGTTCTACCTGACACAGGCAAAGTGGGGCGGTTCGACGCCGTATCGGCTGGGCGAAGCGTTTGCGCCATTTCTGTGGGTTGGATTTTTTCTGTTCTTTGGACTGTACTTCGGCCGCAGTCTGATCTTCCCCTGGGTAACGCATCCGATAGCGCAGAAGGCCGCCTGGCTGAACACTCCGTTTCTCTTTGCACGCGACGGAATCGGGCTCGGCGTGATGGCTGCGGCGAGCTATGCGTTTATTCGGGTCTCGCGCGGCGCGGACGCACGAGCGTGGACGATCGCGACCGACGATATCCAGTTGCCGCCCCATTCGATCCGGGTGCGTGCTCCTCTGGTCGCGGTCCTGTTCGCCGTGGTCTATACCCTGATCGCATTCGATCTGGTTATGTCGCTCGCGCCGGTGTGGCGCAGCACACTTTTCGGCTGGTATTTTTTCGCCGGATGTTTCTGGAGCGGATTGACCGCGATGGCTCTCACCGCGGTCGTGCTGCGCAGCCGCCTTGGTGAGAACAACCTGTTCACGAATTCCACGGTGCTGCACGATTTTGGCAAGATGGTCTTCGCGTTTTCGGTGTTCTGGATATATCTGCTGTTCGCGCAGTACATCGTGATCTGGTACGGCGACCTACCGGTCGAAACTTTCTTCGTCGTTCAGCGGGTGCATCACCTGCCGTGGTCGCCGCTGTCGGCGGCGTGCCTGGTTTTGATCTGGCTGATTCCGTTTACGGTGCTGATGAGCGTACGGGCCAAGAAGACGCCGGTGATTCTCGGCACGGTGGCGGGATTGGGGTTGGTCGGAATGTGGCTCGAACGCTATGTGCTGGTGGTTCCGTCGCTGTCGCTTGACGCGGTCCCGTTTGGGCCTACCCAGTTTTTGATCTCGATCGGTTTCCTGGGCGCATTTCTCGTTTCCGCAATGCCGGGGTTGAACCGCGTCGCGCAGGCGGCGACCTCGGGAGAGCCGGTTGGAGACGACCCCGAATGACCAGGCGCGGTACAAACAGGCATTCGGTCGCCGCGGTAGCTATGCAAGTGGCTATTGCACTGGCTATTGCGGGATGCTCGGCGGAAGACCGTCCGATGACGACGCTTGCGCCGAAGTCGGACTTGGCGCAATGGATCCAGAATCTTTATGTCGAGGTGACCGCCTGGGACGCGATCATCCTGGCGATCGTGGTCTCGGCGTTTGTCCTCGCAGTGTTCGTGTTCTCTTCCCGGGTAGGCGAAGCGGCGCCGGCTTCGACCGCGTCGTCCGATCTGGGTCTGGAAATTGCGTGGACGCTGGGCCCCACGCTCGTGCTGCTGATGATCTCGGTGCCGACGATCCGTACGATCTTTCGCTCGCAGCCGGCGATCGCACCCGCGGGCGCGCTGGAGATCAAAGTGATCGCGCATCAGTGGTGGTGGGAGTTCGACTATCCCGACGGCGCGAAAACCAGTAACGAACTGCACATTCCCGTCAAGCGGCCGATTCGCCTGTTGCTGGAGTCCGCCGACATCATTCACAGCTTCTGGGTTCCGCAGCTTGGCGGTAAACGCGACGTGGTGCCCGGCCAAATCAACGAGCTGACATTCGTCGCGACGATACCAGGAATGTATCCGGGACAATGCGCTGAGTTTTGCGGGCTGTCGCACGCGAACATGCGCTTTCGGACGTTCGTGGATTCGCCGGATGATTTCGCCAGTTGGGACAGGGCGCAGCTTGCCGGGCCGGTTGCAACTCCGGCGAGCGATCTGACGGCGTCTAGCGGTGCAAAGGTGTTCGCCGACAGTCCGTGCACGACCTGCCACATGATCCAGGGCATCTCGAAGGGGTACGTCGGACCCGACCTCACGCATTTCGGCAGCCGCACGACGCTGGCCGCGGGGGTGCTGAAGAATACGCCCGAAAACGTCGCGAAGTGGATCCAGAATCCACAGGAAATCAAGCCGGGCGCGAACATGCCGGCGCTGCTGCTGCCGGGGCCTAAGCTGAACGCCCTGGTCGCGTATCTCGAGAGTCTGAAATAGGGAGCGTCGAATGGCTGCCCAGCCGAAACCGTTGCCAGTGCATCAGCCGAGCTACCTCGAAGGCGGCGGGATAGCCGGATGGCTGACGACGATCGATCACAAGCGCGTCGCCGTGATGTACCTCGCCAGCGCGCTGTTTTTTGTGGCGTTCGGCGGACTCGAAGCGATGGCGATTCGCGTACAGCTGTGGCGTCCCGACAATCACGCGCTCTCGGCGGCAATCTACAACGCGTTTTTCACGATGCATGGGACGACGATGGTCTTCCTGGTCGTGATGCCGCTGTTGCTCGGATTTCTGGGCAACTTCCTCATCCCGCTGCAGATCGGCGCGCGCGACGTCGCGTTTCCGCGGCTCAATGCATTGAGCTTCTGGCTGGCGCTGGTCGCGGGTATCCTGCTGCACCTCGGCTGGATTCGCGGCGGCCTTCCCGATGCGGGATGGTTCGGCTACGCCAACCTGACTGAGCGGTACTTCACGCCAGGCCTTGCGGTCGATTGGTGGGTGATCGGACTGCTTGTGTCAGGCACTTCGACGGTCCTCACGGGGTTGAACTTCCTGACCACCATCATCGCGATGCGCGCGCCGGGCATGACCTACATGCGGATGCCGATGTTCATCTGGGCGCAGTTGGTAACGTCGATCCTGATCCTGATCGCGTTTCCGCCGCTCACGATCGGACTGATCTTTCTACTCTTCGATCGTTTCTTCGACACCCACTTTTACGTTGCGTCGGCGGGCGCTACGCCGATCCTGTGGCAGCATCTGTTCTGGCTGTTCGGTCATCCCGAAGTGTACATTATGGCGCTGCCGGCCTTTGGGATCATCTCGGAAGTCATTCCGACGTTCTCGCGCAAGCCGCTGTTCGGCTATCCGATGATGGCTTATTCGGTCTGCCTGATCGCATTCCTGTCGTACGGCGTGTGGGGACATCACATGTTCGCGACGGGAATGGGTCCGGTCGCGGACTCGGCGTTCGCGATCACTTCGATGCTGATCGCGATTCCGACCGGCGTGAAAGTCTTCAGTTGGATCGCGACGGTCTGGGGCGGCTCGCTGCGGATGACGACCGCATTCTATTTCGCGCTCGGAATGGTGCTCGAGTTCACGATCGGCGGCCTCAGCGGAATCATGCACGCATCGGCGCCGCTCGATCTCCAGCAGACCGACTCGTACTTCGTGGTCGCGCACTTTCACTACGTGCTGTTCGGCGGCGTGATGTTCGCGATCCTGTCGGCGTTCTATTACTGGTGGCCGAAGATCAGCGGACGCATGCTCGGCGAACGGCTTGGCAAATGGCAGTTCTGGACGACGGTCATCGGATTCAACCTCACATTTTTCCCGATGCATATTCTCGGGTTGTGGGGGATGCCGCGGCGCACCTACACATACGGCGCCGACATGGGCTGGACGCATCTCAACCAGCTCGAGACGATCGGCGCATTCATTCTCGGCATCGCATTCCTGTTTTTCTACATCAACATTTTCAAGAGTCTCATCAGCGGAGAGCGGGCGCCCGCCGATCCCTGGGACGGCCGCAGCCTCGAATGGTCCACGCCGTCGCCGCCGCCGGCGTACAACTTCGCGACGATTCCGCAAATCCGCGGCCGCGATGCGTGGTGGATTCTGAAATACGGGCGCGCCGGCTCGCGCGGCGTGGCAGCTTACATGTCGGGGCAGGCGCCTTCGCAACCGCAGGCCGGCGAGCCCGCATTCGTCGAGGGCATCCACATGCCGGCGCCTTCGATCTTCCCGCTGGTGCTGAGTCTTGGCGTGGGAATGATGGGCCTCGGTCTGATCATCGACTGGTATCGCATCATTCTCATCGGCGCGGCGGTCGTGGTCTTGTCGGTTATCGGGATGGGATTTGAGTACGCGGATTTCGGCGAGGAATCGCATGATCCGGAGCACGCACCGTCGTCGGGCGGAATCGACGTGCGCAAAATCGGCGTGTGGTCGTTCATCGGTTCAGAGTGCGTGTTCTTCGCGAGCCTGATATCGACGTTCATCGTTTACAAATCGCGCAGCCTCGCGGGGCCGGGGCCGAAAATCCTCAACATCCCGCTGACCTCGTTCAGCACCTTCATCCTGCTGATGAGTTCGTTGCTGATGGTGCTGGCGCTTGCGGCCACGCAGCGCGGCGACAAGCGATGGGCGCGAATCTGGCTCGGCGGCACAGTCGCCTTCGGGCTGATTTTCCTTTGCGGCCAGGTTTACGAGTTCACGAGCTTCTGTCACGAGGGTATGGGGCTCACGACCAACCTGTTCTCGCAGTCGTTCTTCGTGCTGGTCGGGTTTCACGGCGGGCACGTTGCGATCGGAGTGATCTGGCTGTCAGTGCTTCTGGTGGCTGCGATGACCGGCAAGCTCGGCCGGTCGCGCGCGCTGTCGGTAGAGCTCGCGGGACTTTACTGGCACTTCGTCGACGTCGTGTGGATCATTATCTTTACGCTCGTCTATCTGATGCAGGCGGTGCCCGGAGCATGAGCGACTTTGCTGAAGCCCACGGCGCGCAGGTTCGTCATCCCGGTGCAGCGACCTATTTGATCATAGCCGCATTCCTGGTCGTTTTGACGGCGATGGAGATCACGGTCTTCTACGTGCATGCGCTTCGGCCCGTGCTGGTGCCGGTCTTGATCGTACTGGCGGCCGCCAAATTCGCGCTGGTCGCGATGTTCTACATGCATTTGAAGTACGACGGATGGCTGCTGACGGGAGTGTTCGTCTTTCCAATGATGATCGCGACGGTCTTGCTGGTCTCGCTGCTCATGCTTTTCGCATACCTGTCGAATCACATGGCGCCGCTCGGATAGCCCTTCTTTGACGATGGATATCCTGGGAGAGCATCCGAGCATAGCTATCGGCGTCGCGATCCTGATCGCGATTTACCTGGGCGTATGCCGCGCGGCCGGCCGCAGACCGACGCGGCGCCAGGCGATGTGGTTCGCGATGGCGATAGGCGCGATTCTATTCGCACACACGCAGCTCGATGAACTCGCGGACGCGCGAATCTTTTCGATGCACATGCTGCAGCATCTGATCGAGACGTTCGTGATCCCGCCGTTGCTCCTGCTGGGGACGCCGGGCTGGATGCTGAGACCGTGGGTCCTAAGCCCGCCGATCAAGCCGGTCGCGCGCCTGCTCACCAAACCGGTGATCGCGTTCCTGATTTTTTCCGCGGTCTTCGTGACCGCCCACTTTCCGCCGATCTTCGATCGGATGTGCCGCGACGAGAATTTTCACATTTTTCTGCACCTGCTGTTCATGGCGTCCGGCCTGCTGCTGTGGTGGCCGATTCTGAGTCCAATCCCGGAGATGCCGCGGCTCTCGTACCCGGCGCAGATCCTTTACCTGTTCCTGCTTATGATTCCGATGACCGCGGTGGCCGCGCCGATCACGCTCGCGACCCGCGTGATTTATCCGTGGTACACGGAGGGCGCGCACGGCTGGGGCCTCAAGCCGATCGACGACCAGGTGCTGGGCGGGTTGATCATGTGGATCGGGCAGGGCACCTACCTGATGATCGTTTTCACATTTATCTTCTACAAGTGGTCGCAACGCGACGACCGCGACATTCCGGTTCTGCCTGCATCGACGACTCCGGAGCTGCGGGTGGTGCGAGCGCGTTCGTGACGCTTGCCGGGCGCGGATCTTGTGCGTTACTAGTTTGAGCAGGAGAAGAGACTATCCGGCGCGTGCGGGCCGATCGCGTGACGAGGAACTGGTGCACTCGAGGACGCGGATCATCATCGATGGAGCGGTCGCCGGAATCATCGGCGCGCTGGTGGTCGCCGTCTGGTTTCTGGTCTTCGACGTAATTCGCGGCCACGCGCTGGAAACTCCGGCGCTGCTGGCGGCGACGATTCTGCACGGATCGCACAGCCATGAGGTTCATCGCGGGCTGGCGCTGCTGGCGCTGGAATATTCGCTGATCCACTTCGGCGCGTTCGTCGCTTTCGGCATCGCCGGAGGATTGCTGCTCGAAGCCTGCGAGACCGAGTCGCCGCTGCTTTTCTCGCTGGCGATTTTTTTCGTCGCTTTCGAGGTTTTCTTCATCGCGGTGGTGCTGTTCCTGGGGCCGAACGTGATGGTCGAGCTGACCTGGTGGGGCATCATCGTCGGCAATCTGCTCGCAACGGCGGCGATGCTTTCGTACTTTTTCTGGCGGCACCCTGCGCTCGCGTTCAATCTGCTCGGCGGCTGGATTGCAGTCGCGCGCGAAGGCCTGACGGCCGGACTGATCGGCGGGATCGTTGTCGCCATCTGGTTCATGGGCTACGACCTCGCCTCGGGCAATTCGTTTCACACGCCGGCGATTCTCGGCGCGATGGTGTTTAGCAGCGCGGGCGTGAGCGACGGCATCCAGGCGACGTTACCGCTGGTGCTGGGCTACTCGATTCTGCATTTCTTCGCATTCGTCATGTTCGGGCTGACGCTCGCGATTTTACTTGCGGCGTCCGAGTGGGAACCGTTCATGCTGCTCGGCGCGCTGCTCTTGCTGGCGGTCTTCGAGGTCTTCTTTGTTGGATTCGTCTCGCTGATCGATCAGTCGGCGCCGGAGGCGCTGGGATGGTGGAAAATCGTCGCGGGAAATATCCTGGCGCTGATCGCGATGGCGACGTATTTCATCCGCGGTCATCGCGGACTCGGGATCAAGCTCGTCGAGCGGTGGGCAACGCTCGACCATGAAGGCGCCGAGATGGGCGAAGCGCCGCCCGCGCGGCCCAAGCACGAACCCGGCAATCATCCGATACCGTAGCTGAGCGTCAGGCTAGATTCCGAGCACGTCGCGCATCGTGTAGAGCCCCGGCTTGCGGCTCACGATCCAGCCGGCGGCACGAAGCGCACCACGCGCGAGCGAGTCGCGGCTCTGCGCGCGATGAATCAGCTCGAGGCGCTCGCCCTGGCCGCCGAAAATCACGGTATGATCGCCGACCGCGTCGCCCGCGCGCATCGCGAGCACGGCAATCTTGCCGTCCGGCCTTACGCCCGTGATTCCTTCGCGGCCGAAGACCGCGTTGGGAGCAAAGTCCACGCCGCGTGCTGACGCAATCGCCTTGCCGAGCGATAGCGCGGTGCCGCTGGGTGCATCGATTTTGGTGCGATGATGAATCTCGATGACTTCGGCGTCGAAGTCGGGAAGGATCGCGGCGACCTCGGCGACGATCTTGGCGAGCACGTTGACCCCGATACTCATGTTGGGTGCGATCACTGTGCGCGTCCTGGCCGCCAGCTCGCGCGCGCGCTTTTCCATTTCGGGCGTGAAGCCGGTCGAACCGATTACGATCGCCGCGCCGGCTTTCGATGCGACTTCGAGATGTTCCATTGAGGCGACGGCCGTCGTGAAATCCATCGTGACGGTGTCGGGCCGCGCGAGCGACGCATAGTCGTCGGTGATCTTCACACCGAGCGGGCCTACGCCGGCGAGCTCGCCGGCGTCGGATCCGAGTGCGCTGTTGCCGCGCGCCTCGAGCGCGCCGACGATTTTGTGCGCCGGATCGCGTGACGCAAGCGCGACCAGCAGACGGCCCATCCGGCCCGCCGCTCCAGCCACGATTAGATTCGCCATCGGAAAGTCACTTTGCCCGCGCCAGGCGGGCGCGATGCGGACGCGTTCGCGGTGTCAGGAAGCCGGAGCCTCGGCGGGCGCCGCTCCGGGCGCGGGTGCTGCTTCGCCGGGTTTGCCGTGCTTGGCCTTGAAGTGTTCGTCGCAAAGGCTGCTGGTGCCGTGGCGATGCTTGCGGCATTTCTCGAAGGTGCAGGTTTTGTAGCGCGCCTTGGGCATCTCGCCGGCCTTCCAGAGCCGAAAATGCATCCGGCAGTAACCCTTGCCGACCGCCTCTCGCGCGCAGTCTTTGGCTTTGCAGTTTCCTTTGTTCGCCATGAATCCCTTCTTGGAGGCCGCTTTCGCGCCCGAGCGCGGGAGTTTGCGGCTGAGCAATTCATCTACAATAGTGTTTGGCGCCGATGCTTCATAGAGGGCGGGATTCGCTCAACCTTTGCGTCGGAGCGCCAATCACGCGACGGAGCGGATCACCCGGTAGAGCGGTTCGAGCTCGCGAAACGCGTCGAGTACTTCGGCGCGATCCACTGTCAGTGCGTCGCGCACTGGCCATCCGAAGCCGACGTCGATGCCGCCGGGTTTCTGCGCGAGCGCATCCCCGAGTCCCTCGAAGAAGCCGGAGTCGGCTGCGCTCGAGTCCGGCAAGTTGCGGCGGTCCCAGTTTTTGTACTGCTGGATTTTGGCGCCGCGAAAGGACTTTTGCAGCGCGGCCGAGTTCGACTTGATCAGCCGCCCAATCTCCGGGCGCCGGTCGGCCTCGGATTTCACGACCGCGCGCGCGTGGATGCCCGCGCGGGAGATGCATAGCGCGAGATATCCGTAGCGCTTGTAGCCTGCGCGTGACGGCCCGAATGCCGCCCACGTCTCGTCCGGGGCATTCACCGTGCGCCGCATGTGCCTGGCGACGTGCGGAAAGAATTCCATGTGCAGGTTTCGCGACAGCTCCGGCGCCAGCTCTACCGCCAGCCGGATCAGCCGGGGCCTGATGAGGTCGTAGATCTTCGCCATGCGAGCGTCGAAACCCTCGATGGCGAACACGTCAAAGTCGCGGCGGATAAAGCCCAGCGTCGCCATCAGTAGTCCGACCTCACTTCGATTCTCGGACGCGATCGCGCTCCTTGTTGTAGCCCACGATACTCTTCTCCCAATGGCGCCCGTCGAAATGATCGAGCTCAAGCTGGCTTGGGTTCACACCTTCGAGGCATCGCGCATTGACGTCGATACCGTCGGGATCGGAGCGCGGAATATAAAATGATGCGACGCCGCAATTCGGGCAGAAGAGATGTTTTGCGACTTTCGTGTTGAATGTGTAAGCCGCGATATTATCCGACGGCGTGAGCAGCCGAAACGCGCTACGCGCAACGATCCAGTGCAGGTAGCCTTTCTTCGTGCAAATCGAGCAGTTGCACTCCGAGACGCGTTCGAGATTGCCCTTCACTTCGAAGCGGACGCGTCCGCAATGGCATCCGCCGCGGTAGGTTCGTTCGTTGGGTCTTTTGCCCATAGACGCTTTCTTAACTTAGCACTCGCCGCGAAGAAACCATTGGGGGGAGAAAAGAAATCCGTCGCCCGCGTGCGTGGCACGCAAATCGCTCTGCTATTATATGCAGTACGCTTTGAAACCAGACACGACCAGTTTCGTATAATCTAAACGGGCGGAGGTTCATGAAGATGAAGCGAGGAATGATGATTTTATCGGCCGCGGCGCTGACATTTGCGATGGCAGGCCCCGCGATGGCGCAACAGATTACACACGGAGCGGTCGCAAACGCGGACTATGCGTTTTTCGATGCGCATCCTAAGATCGCGCGAGAACTGGCAAAAGATCCGGCACTGATCGATGATCGGCATTTCGTGGACAGTCACCCCCATCTACGCGAGTATCTGAGAACCCATCCGAACGTGCGCCGCGAATTCAAAGATCACCCGTACCAGTTCATGCATCGCGAGGAAGAGTTCGAGGCGCATCACCACTAGAACTGCCCGACCAGTTTTGTTCCCCCCCGATAGCGGGAGGCCGGCCGTCCGGTCTCCTGCTTTTTTCGTGTTCGCGAACGCTGACGATCGCGCGCTGCGCATGTTAGGATTGCGCGATGGCCGCGATATCCGAGTCGGTCTCCGGTCCGCAATTCGACGCGACGCTCGCGCGCCACGGAATTCGCGCACTCGATCGTAAAACACCGACGACCATCCAGGTAAACGTCGGCAAGCTGTGCAACCAGGCGTGCCATCACTGTCACGTCGATGCGGGACCGCGGCGCACCGAACGGATGACGCGTGCGACGGCGGAGCGAGTGATCGAAGTGCTTGCGGCGAGTCCGCGAGTCGAGACTCTCGATATAACCGGCGGCGCGCCCGAGCTGAACCCGAACTTTGCGATGCTGGTGGAACGGGCGCGCGCGCTTGGCCGCAAGGTGATCGTCCGATGCAATCTGACGGTGACGCTGGAACCCGGCATGGAATGGCTGGTGGAATTCTATCGGCGCTCGGGCGTCGAGCTGGTTTGTTCGCTGCCGTGCTACACGGCGGAGAACACCGATCGTCAGCGCGGTGCGGGCGTGTTCGCCAAAAGCATCGTGGCGTTGAAGCAACTGAACGCCGCCGGATTCGGACGCGGCGAGCTGCGGCTGGAGCTCGCGTACAACCCGGTTGGCGCGTCATTGCCGGCGCCGCAGGCCGAGCTTGAAGCGCAATATCGCGACGAACTCGCGCGCAATTTCGGAGTCGTTTTCGACCGCCTGCTGACAATCACCAACATGCCGATCGCCCGCTTCGCCAATCAGTTGCGCGCCGCCGGCAATCATTCCGCGTACATGAGCCTGCTGGTCAATCACTTCAACCCGGCGACGGTGGACGCGCTGATGTGCCGCGACCTCGTGAGCGTCGGATGGAACGGGCGGCTCTACGACTGCGACTTTAATCAAATGCTGGAAATCCCGCTCGGCGCCGGCGCCGCATCGACAATTTGGGACATCGCCGACGTCAGCGAACTGACAGGGGCCCGCATCGCGACCGGATCGCACTGTTTCGGATGCACCGCGGGCGCGGGATCGAGCTGCAGCGGCGCGATCGCCTGAGCCGGCAATCTCCCTTTGGCCCCGCTTGCATTTGGATGATATGAGGAACGTTCGCGCGCATGCGCGGCGCCCGCACGACGACGAGGAGATTGATCATGGCGGTGAAAATCGAAGGCGTTTGCGATCGTAAATTCAATTGCGTCAAGGACGCATTCGCCGAGAATTTCGAAAAGCGAAACGAGGTCGGCGCTGCCGCCGCGGTCGTGCTCGATGGCAAAACCGTCGTGGATATCTGGGCGGGCCACGCCGACAAGGCCAGGACCAGGCCGTGGACGCGCGACACGCTCGTCAATGTTTTTTCGACGACCAAGGGTATCACGTCGATTTGCGCGCATCGGCTGGTCGATCAGGGGCTGCTCGACCTCGACGCGCCGGTGTCCAGGTACTGGCCCGAGTTCGCGCAAGCAGGCAAGGAAAAAATCCCGGTAAATTATCTGCTCAGTCATCGCGCTGGACTGCCGGCCGTTAGAAAGCAGTTGCCGCTCGACGCGTACTCGAACTGGCCCGTGATGTGCGCTGCCCTGGCGGCGCAGGAGCCGTGGTGGGAGCCGGGCGCCAAGCACGGCTATCACGCGATCACGTTCGGCTACCTGGTCGGCGAGGTGATTCGGCGCATCACGGGCAAGACCCCCGGCACTTATCTGCGCGAGGAAATCACGGGGCCGCTCAAGCTCGACATCCATATCGGAGTGGACGCGAGTTTCGATCCGCGAATCGCGGAACTGATCGGCGCGCCGCCGCCACCGCCCGGCCAGCGCGACCAAATCGCAACGATGTCCGCCGATCCGGAATCGATGACGTTCAAGGCAATCGCGAACCCGCGGCCGGTCGTCGATCCCGCGCTGGTGAACAGCCGGGCGTGGCGTGGCGCGGAAGTTCCCGCCGCCAACGGCCATGCGACGGCGCGCGCGCTCGCGGCGTTGTATGGCGGGCTCGCGGCCGGCGGCGAGCTGAACGGCTATCGGCTACTGACGCCGGCGGGTATCAAACGCGCGTACACCGAACAGGCCAACGGACCCGATCTCGTGCTGGGCGTGGTGTCGCGATGGGGACTGGGGTTTGCGCTCAATCAGCCGGCGGCGCCGCTGGGACCGAACCCGCGCACCTTCGGGCATCCAGGGGCGGGCGGCTCGATCGGATTTGCCGATCCGGATGCGCGCGTCGGGTTTGGTTACGCGATGAATCAGATGGGTGCGGATGCGCTGATCGACAGGCGGGCCGCATCGCTTTTCAACGCGATGTTCGCGGCGCTCTAGCGCGACGAAGATCGAAGTGTTAACCGATCTGCCGTTGGTTAGCGGAGATCCAAATTGATCGACTTCGAGTGGGAACCCCGGGAAGTCGGGTTGCGCCGCATGTATCACGCAGTCGCGGAGCAGGTGATGCGTCCCCTCTCGCGCGAGTTCGACGAGCGGGAAGGCGAAAAGCCCTGGGGCTTTTATGAAACTATGTGGTCCGCTTCGCGCGCCGGCGACCTGCAACTGCCCGTCGGGCGCAACCAGGCTTCAGCGGCGGGTGGCGACGGAGTATCGCCCCGCAAAGTGGTCAATCTCGGACTGGTGCTGGCGGCCGAGGAACTGTGCTGGGGCGATGCCGGGCTGTTCATTTCGATTCCCAATGCCGGACTGGGCGGCGCGGCGGTAGCGGCGTCGGGTACCCCCGAACAGAAAGAAAAATTCCTGCATCGCTTCCGAGAGGGCGCGCCGAAGTGGAGCGCGATGGCGGTTTCCGAGCCGGGATGCGGATCCGATCCGGCAGCGATCGCCACCACGGCAACGCGCGACGGCGACTATTGGGTGCTCAACGGAGCCAAGATGTTTTGCACCTCAGGTCAGATGGCGGCCGAGAAGTCGGAAGGCTTTGTCGTGGTATGGGCGACCGTTGACCCGAGCGCGGGCCGCGCAGGCATCAAGCCGTTCGTCGTCGAGCATCACACGCCCGGGATGACGGTGATCCGGGCGGAGAAAAAGCTCGGGATCCGCGTTTCTGACACCGCGGCGCTGGTGTTGGAGAATTGCCGCATACCGGCGGACCATCTTTTGGGCAGCGCAGAGATTGCGCGCGACACCGGGTTTCGCGACGTGATGCCGACCTTCGATACCACCCGCACAATCGTCGCCGCGATGTCGATCGGCGTGGGACGGGCGGCACTCGATTGCGTGCGCGAGTTCCTGAGCGAGCACGGCGTGCCGATCCGCTACGGAGTCGCTCCCGCCAGGCTTTCCGCGGTCGAGCGGGACTTCATGGCGATGGAAGCCAATCTGCAAGCCGCGCGGCTGCTGGCCTGGCGCGCCGCGTGGATGCTCGACATGGGCAAGCCCAATCACCTCGAGGCTTCGATGGCAAAGGCGAAGGCCGGGCTGGTGGTGACCGAGGTTACGCAGAAGGCGGTCGAAATCCTGGGACCGCTGGGCTATTCGCGCAGCCTGCTGCTCGAGAAATGGATGCGCGACGCGAAGATCAACGACATCTATGAAGGCACGCAACAGATGCAGATGTTGATCGTCGCGCGGAAGATCCTGAACTACGGCAGCGGAGAGTTGAAGTAGCAGAAAAAACGATGCCGCCCGTCTGACTTCGGCGAGCGGCCGCTTTGTCCCCTTTTTGCGAAATTCAGACGCCGGCTGACTTGTAGAGCGCGCAGCGCAGCTTGAAGAAGTGCGCCATCGAGGTGAGATATCGCACGCGCCACGCCGCAGCCATCTTGCCCCGGGTGAGATCGAGGTTTAAGCGCGGACCGATCAAGTCGTAAGCGAACTTTATCCGGTTGAATAGATCGTCCGAAGAACCCGGCTTGAGTTGAGTCATCCCGCCGAACTCCTTGATCAATTCCGGGCCGTAGGCGGCTAGCGCGACCAGGCTGTCGGCAAACAGTTCGTCCTCTTCGACCAGATGATTCGCGAACGCGCCTTCCATGAAGGCCGTGTGGGCGGCCTTCTCGCCGACCAACGAGCCGTAAATGTAGTGGCCGAGTTCATGGCCCAGCGTCGCACCGGCCGCGCCCGGATGATGGGCGGTGTTGACAAAGATCACGAACTTGCTTTTCTTACCGAACTCCGCACGGCAGTAAAATCCGCGCAGCGACAGGCCGGCGCCGGTGCGGTAAGGCTCGGCCCGCAGTTCGAGTTCGCGCGGACCAAATATTTTACCCAGATGACCGAGCAATTGTGGGCGCAATTGTGGGCTGCCGAGATCCGCTAGGCTGCCGTAAGTCGGGATGTGCTGCTTGACGTCCTTCTCGACGACCTCCGCCAGTTCCCTGAGCAGAGGCTTGGATGGAAGCGCGGGTATGTCCATGTAGTCGGCGGAGAGAATCTTCTTCAGGTCAGAAAGCTGATTGAGGACCCGGCTTCCGAGCGAGCCGAACGGAACCTTGATCTCGCCGAGTAGTTTGGAAACGAGATGGTCAACTTCACGAGTCACCAGCGCGTCTGGTTCTCGCGATGCGATTCGCTTAACCGCGGTTGGCAATGGGGTCAGGGCTGCGCTCATAAAACCACCACGAAGTCTAAACGCCAGCCTAGCTGGCACAGTCGGCGCAATATACTAGGTGACTTGCTGTGCTTTTCAAAACCCATCTGCATTGGGTAAACTGAGCAAACCGTATGCCATACTACCTATAGTTAGCGCCATTAAGGTCCCTACCAGCAGTAGCGTAGAGAACTTCCTCATGCTGCGCTTTTGCAACCAAGCAAAGGCATTTTCGAACAGAAAATACCGCGGCGAACCATCCGGGGGTGTACGGATGTCCCCGCTGTCCGCGCCGCTCCCGACGCGCGTCGAGTACGATGCCGAGGCGGGCTTCGACGGCGCCGGGGTCCAATCCGGCGCCAGCGAAGTCATCTGCTGCTCTCGTGTCTGTGCAGTCGTGTGCCGCGAGGTTGCTGTGTCCGGCACCTTCATGTGCGGTATTGTTTAACTTTGCCTACATTTAGTCAAGCCCTTAGTCACGAACTGTAGGACGGTTTTGATGCCATTTTGGCACGCTCAGATCGTCGTCGGTTTCCCTTGACTGTCACCCGGGCAGGAGTTTTGGAAAGCGCAGCTTGATGCCGGCAGAGAGGGAGGATTGCTCTTAGACCATTTGTAGCCCGCCCAAATAGTAACGCGATCAGCCGGTGCAATCGCAATGGTTGCGACTAACGTTGCGGCTTGCCATTAGTGTCACTCGCAAAATGCCGAAAGCCAGATTTGAAATTCTGCCCGGCGGACCCTATCCGCTGGGCGCCACATGTGACGGCGCGGGCGTGAACTTTTCGATATTTTCCGAGCATGCGACCGGCGCGACGCTGTGCCTGTTCGGCGGCGTCGCCGGCAATACCCAGATCGCGCGAATACCGCTGGTCGAGCGGACCGAACACATCTGGCACGCCTATGTCCATGGCGTTCGGGCCGGTCAGCGCTATGGATATCGCGTCAGCGGGCCTTACGATCCTCCCGCGGGGCATCGCTTCAACTCCGCCAAGCTCTTGCTCGATCCGTACGCGCGAGCGCTCGATCGCATGCCTCGATGGCACGATTCGATGATGGGTTATCGCCCGACCGCCGCCGACGCCGGGCCGCGTCCGGATCCGCGCAACAGCGCGCCCGCGATGCCCAAGTGCGTGGTTGTCGAACCGGCGTACGACTGGGAAGGCGATCGCAAGCCCGCGATTCCGTGGGAGGATCTCGTCATCTACGAGGCGCACGTGAAGGGGATGACCGCGATGCATCCCGAAGTGCCGCGCCGGATTCGGGGAAAATTTGCGGCGCTGGCGTCGCCGGCCGTTGTCCGGCACTTGACCGCGCTTGGCGTGAACGCGATCGAATTGATGCCGGTGCATCAGACGGCGCCCGAAGGGCGCTTGTCCAAACTCGGCCTGACTAACTATTGGGGATACAATTCAATCGGCTATTTCGCGCCGGACATCCGCTTCGCGTCCGGCCGCGCGCCGGACAGTCCGGTTACGGAATTCAAGAAGATGGTGAAGGCGCTCCATCGCGCGGGCATCGAGGTGATCCTCGATGTCGTTTACAACCATACGGGCGAGGGAGATGAGAACGGACCGACGGTTTGTTTTCGCGGCATCGACAACGCGAATTATTATCGGCTGCGAAGCGACGGCAGCGGCCGATGCGAGGACTACACCGGCACCGGGAACTCGCTGGATACGACCCGCTCGCCGGTTCTCCAAATGGTCATGGACAGCCTGCGCTACTGGATACTCGAGATGCGCGTGGACGGATTCCGTTTCGATCTTGCGACTACGCTGGCGCGCGGTCCGCGCGGTGAATTCGGCGCCAGCCCGTTTCTGGCGGCGATAGCGCAGGACCCGGTGATATCGGCGGCCAGATTGATCGCGGAGCCGTGGGACCTCGGCGAGGGCGGCTACCGCGCCGGGAATTTTCCGGTCAACTGGAAAGAGTGGAACGGCAGGTACCGCGACGGCGTGCGCGATTTCTGGCGCGGCGCGAGCCATTCGATGGGCGAATTTGCCTCGCGCGTCACCGGCAGCTCGGATCTGTACCGCGCCGGCGGCCGCACGCCGCTCGCGAGCATCAACTTCGTCACTTCGCACGATGGCTTCACGCTGGCCGACCTCGTTTCGTACAATGAAAAGCACAACGAGGCGAATGGCGAGGACAACCGCGACGGCGACAACCACAATCGATCGTGGAATTGCGGTGTCGAAGGACCGACAGGCGATCCCGCGACTGGTGCGCTTCGCGAGCAGCAAAAGCGCAACTTCCTGGCGACGCTGTTGCTATCGCAGGGCGTGCCGATGATCCTGGCCGGCGACGAGCTCGGACGCTCGCAGCGCGGCAACAACAACGCCTACTGCCAGGACAGTCCGATTTCATGGATCGATTGGAATAGCGCCGACGCGGCGCTGATCGATTTCACGCGGCGGCTAATCCGGCTGCGTCATGAGCATCCAATCTTCCGGCGTCGCGGATGGTTCACCGGCAGTCCTGCGAAGGCCGGCCGGCTGAAAGATCTTGAATGGTTCCGGCCCGACGGCGCCGAGATGACTGCCGACGACTGGAAAGTCGAATACGCGAAAACGCTCGGCGCGTTCGTGAACGGAGACGCAATGACTGCCCGCGCTCGCGCCGGCGATCAGATTGCCGACGACAGCTTTCTTCTGATGTTCAACTCGTATCGCGAGCCGATGGAATTCAAGCTGCCGCCGAAAAAATGGGGGCGGAAGTGGACGATAGTCCTCGACACTGCGGATGCGGCCGCGCCGCAGCGCGTACGATCGCACTTATTCGCAGAGCGGGTTCACGTCGCGGGAAACGCGATGGTCGTGTTGCAGCGCACAGCGTGAATCGCGATGGCGCGCCACGAGATCTTCATGCCTTGAGCATCCGATCATGGCCTTCGCCGTCGAAGGCATGGCATGGGCGTCGCCAAGGGCGAATCGATTGTTGAATCGCGGGGCCTCGCACGGTCTATACTGCTATAGAGCGCATCTCTTCTAGGCGGGAGAAATTTCGAGATGATCGACTTTCGAACGGAGCCGTCCGCGTACCGGCATTGGCGTTTGAACTTCGCTGGCCCGGTCGCGACGCTGGCGATGGACGTGGATGAAAATGGCGGCCTTGCCCCGGGCTACGAGCTCAAGCTTAATTCCTACGACCTGGGCGTCGATATCGAACTCAACGACGCTGTGCAGCGACTTCGCTTCGAGCACCCCGAAATAAAATGCGTGATCGTTACGTCGGGCAAAGAACGGGTGTTTTCCGCGGGCGCAAATATCAGGATGCTCGGCCTGTCGAGCCATCCCTTCAAGGTGAACTTCTGCAAATTCACCAATGAGACGCGCAACGCGATCGAAGATGCCACGCTCAACTCGGACCAGTATTACATGACGGCGATCGGCGGAGCATGCGCCGGCGGCGGCTACGAACTCGCACTCGCGACCGACTATATAATGATGGCTGACGATGGCTCGACCAGCGTTTCGCTGCCGGAGGTCGCCTTGCTCGGGGTGCTGCCGGGCACCGGCGGATTGACCAGGCTGGTTGACAAGCGCGGCGTCAGGCGCGACCGCGCGGATTTCTTTTGCACGACCGAGGAAGGAGTCAGGGGTGCGCGGGCGGTGGATTGGCAGTTGGTGGACGAAGTTGTTCCGCGCTCGCAACTGATCGAGCTGGCGTCACGAAGGGCGCACGAATTTGCCGCGCGTTGGACAGGCTCCGCGAACGCGCCCGGCATATCGCTCGGCCGGCTCTCGCGCGAGGTGGCAGAGCGGCGGATTAGCTATGCGCACCTGACCATCGAGATCGATCCCGACAACTCAACCGCCACGTTCGCTATCGAGGGTCCGAAGAACCACGCGCCGCGCGACGTCGAGGAGGCTCGATCGATCGGACCTGACTTCTGGCCGTTGGCTTTTGCCCGCGAACTCGAAGACGCGATCCTGCACCTGCGTTTCAACCAGGAGACCGTCCGGACGTGGATCTTCCGCACGCGGGGCGACTCGGCGCTGGTGAGGTCGCACGACGCGTTTCTCGCCGCAAACGCGGAGGACTGGCTGGTGCGCGAGATCCGCCTCTACTTGAAGCGCACGTTGAAACGGCTGGACGTCAGCTCGCGATCGATCTTCGCGTTGATCGAGCTGGGCTCGTGCTTTTGCGGAACTCTGCTGGAGCTCGCGCTGGCGTCGGACCGCGCGTACATGCTGCGCGGATTGCGAGCAGGAGATGAATCGATGCCGGCGAATATCAGCCTGACGCCAATGAACTTCGGCGCGATGCCGATGTGCAACGGCTTGACCCGGCTGGAAAGCAGATTTCGGGGCGACCCGGAGCGCGTCGAGGAGCTGCGCGCGCGAATTGGCGAGGAGCTGGATGCTTCTCAGGCCGATGAAAAAGGCCTCGTGACTTTCACGCCCGACGATATCGACTGGGACGATGAGGTCCGCCTCGCTATCGAAGAACGCGCCGCCTTCTCGTCGGATGCGCTGACCGGCATGGAGGCGTCTTTACGATTCTGCGGGCCGGAGACGATCGAATCTAAAATATTTGCCCGTCTGTCGGCGTGGCAAAACTGGATCTTTCAGCGCCCGAACGCGGTCGGCGAAAAAGGCGCGCTGAAACTCTATGGCACCGGCACCCGGCCGGAATTCGATCCGAGGAGAGTCTGATGCCGATCAACTATTCCGAGCGAATCCCCAACAATGTAAATCTCGGCGGCGACCGCCGCCTGCAGCGCGCGCTCGAAGCGTGGCAACCCGGGTTTCTGCAATGGTGGAGTGAGATGGGACCCGAGACTTTTCAGGGCTGCGATGTGTATTTGCGGACTGCGACTTCGACTGACGCGCAGGGCTGGGCGACATTCGGATACGTCAAGATGCCGGACTATCGTTGGGGTATTTTCCTGGCCGATCCGGAACCCGATCGCCGGATTCCGTTCGGACAGCATAAGGGCGAGCCGGTCTGGCACGAAGTGCCGGGCGAGCACCGGGGAATATTGCGCCGCCTTATCGTTACGCAGGGCGACACTGAGCCGGCGTCCGTCGAGCAGCAGCGGCATCTGGGCAGGACCTGTCCGTCGCTATACGACCTGCGCAATCTCTTTCAGGTCAACGTCGAAGAAGGTCGGCATCTGTGGGCGATGGTCTATCTGCTGCACGCGTACTTCGGACGCGACGGCCGTGAAGAGGCCGAGGCCTTGCTCCTGCGCCGGTCGGGCAACGCCGACAATCCTCGCATCCTGGGTGCGTTCAACGAAAAGACGCCCGATTGGTTGTCGTACTTCATGTTCACGCATTTCACGGACCGCGACGGCAAGTATCAGCTTGCCAGCCTGGCCGAATCGGGATTCGACCCGCTGGCGCGCACCTGCCGTTTCATGCTGACCGAGGAGGCGCATCATCTTTTCGTCGGCGAATCGGGAGTGAGCCGAGTGATTGGCCGCACTTGCCAACTGATGAAAGAGCACAACACCGACCGCGTTGGCGAATATGGTGGAATCGATCTGACGATCATTCAAAAGTATATAAACTTTCATTACTCAGTTTCGCTTGATCTGTTCGGCTCGGAGCTATCGACTAATGCCGCCAATTACTACAGCGCGGGTTTGAAGGGCCGCTTCAAGGAAACCGACCGGGACGACGACCATCTCCTGACACGAACCGGTTATGCGGTACTGAAACCGGACCATGGAGTAATAGTCCGAACCGAACAGTCTGCGCTGATTGCGTTGAATGAGACTCTTCGCGACTCCTACATCGCCGATTGCGAGCGGGCGCTCGCGCGATGGAACAAGGTCATTCGGGAAGCGGAGATTGGCTTCGAGCTCAAGCTGCCGCATCGAGGCTTTCGGCGCTCGATCGGCGAATTCGCGGGCGTCAACGTGACGCCGGACGGACAGATAATCACGGATGAGGAATGGCGGCGGCGCGCCACGGACTGGCTACCGGCGCAGGCCGACCGCGAATTGGTGGCGTCGCTTATGAAGCCCGTCACCGCGCCGGGTCAATTCGCGAGCTGGATCGCACCACCCGCGCGCGGGATCAATCGTCAAGCTCTGGACTTTGAGTATGTGACCGCCTTGCCGGAGAATTGAACCGCACACTTGACTCTGGACTATGGTCAAGGGTCTATCGTGGGGCGCATATGACGATTGGCCGAGCAGCTAATGCGGCGGGAGTGAGCATAGACACGATCAGGTTCTACGAGCGGCAGGGGTTGCTCGCGATACCGCAGCGAAGTTTCTCGGGTTACAGGAACTACTCTGAGGACGCGCTCGACCGGCTGCGTTTCATCGGCGACGCGAAGCGGCTTGGATTTACGCTAAGGGAAATCAAGGAGCTGCTTTCGCTGGGCGTCAAATCGACGACGGAATGAGGGCTGCGAGACTTCCTGCGCCGCGCCGGGCGTGTTGCTCACTGCTGGTTGTTGGTCCGCCATGATTGCCTCCTAAGCGATGACCTGAGAGTGCCCGCTGATCCATTCCTTGACCGACTCAAGCAGAATCTGAATCTCGTTGTTGATCGGCGTGCCGGAGTTGGTGGGGAACGCAGCCAAATTGATGGACACCTCGAAGTCGCCGGTCGCGGGCGCATCAGTGCCCTCGACTACTGAAAACGCAGTCTGACCCCGGTTGAGACTGAAAGAGATGTTAGCCACTGTGATTTCTCCTAGGCGGCTTTCTCGCCGCTCTGTTTTGGTTCCTTCGTTAACAATCGCGCGCGCAGCGCAACCGCAACGTCATTTTCGGCGATAGTGTGCAGACTAGTCACCGGCTCGCGCGTCACGATGGCTCGCAGCTTCGCGGACGCAAATGACGCGGCCGAGGACTGAAGGCTCGAACCGTAATCGGCTGCTCGGGTCGGCAGGCTGGAATCGAATGTAACGACCGCCTCGCGCAGTTCCACGATCGCATCGGCCAAACTCTCGATGATGGCATCGACCTTGCCGGCGGCCGCAATCACGGTGCCGGAGCGCTCCTCGGCCGTGTTCCATCGGGCGGCCAGCTCGGCGGCTCGCTCGCGTGCGAGAGCCTCCGCATTCTCGCGCCGAAGTGCATCACACGTTGCGGTTAATCTGTCGTGCTTGGATTTAAGATCCGCCAGTTCCCGGCTACTGGCTTCGCCGCCATCGGGATTTTGAATCACATCGAGCGGCAGCCGCCGCTCAAGTGCAAGAATGTCCGCATCGATGCGATTGACCTCTCGGAGCTTTTCACCGAGCGCCTGAGTGAGCGCGGCGCTGTCGGGCATCTCGGGACTAACGCCGAGCTTCGCGCGAATCGATTGTAGAATTCCCATCTCTTCCTCCGCTTTTTTCAGTTGATTGCG
>Ga0074044_10000849_pt1 | contig 28510 bp, 23 predicted proteins | sample BogForMeECP23OM1_FD_94443 | JGI IMG/M metagenome (GOLD analysis project Ga0074044, IMG submission 94443) | Bog forest soil microbial communities from Calvert Island, British Columbia, Canada - Bog Forest MetaG ECP23OM1 | ecosystem: Environmental > Terrestrial > Soil > Wetlands ...
ATGCTGGACGTGGCGCGGACTTTGCCACTGGTGCTGTCGATTTATCTGCGACAGTTGCTCGTTCCGGTGGGCATCACGGGGCTCTATTACACACCCTATGTTACGAGCGCAATCCTCAGTCAATTGGTGGCACCGGTGTTGGTGCTGGGGGCGGCGCTGATTGGGTTGTGGTATTGGAATCGGCGCGAAGGGAATTCCACCGTCGCGTTTGCCGGGCTGTGGCTGCTGGTGGGACTCGCGCCCGCTCTGTATTTGCGAAACTTTGGCAACGGCGATTTCGTGCGCGACCGTTACATGTATTTGCCGTCGATCGGATTTGCGATTCTGGCGGCATTGGGGCTGCGGCGACTGCCGTCCATCAAGCGATGGAATGCTCAGGCAGTGCAGGGGTGCGCGGTAGTCCTGCTGTGCGGTGGTTATGTGTGCGCATCGCTTGCGCAGCAGGTGTACTGGGGAAGCGATCTGCTACTGCTGGTGCGCGGGCAATCTTTGTATCCGGGGAATCCGTATGCGGTGGCGGGGCTGGCGAAAGAGTACAGCCAGCGGGGCGCGCACGATCGCGCGATTGAACTGGCGCAGTCGGTGGTGAAGGATCATCCGGAGTATGGCTATGGGCCGCTAGCGCTCGCGGAAGCATACATCCACGCGGGCCGATTCGAGGAAGGTCGGGTTTGGCTGGAGCGGGTGGATCCGGATTACGCCAAGTCGGAAGTGGGGATGGCGGGAGTGGCTGGGTTGTATGGACAAATGGGCGACTACGAGCGGGCCCTTGCGCTCTGCTCCGAGATTCTGGAGAAGGAACCAAATCTTTATTCGGCACTCTACAACTGCGGCAACACCCACTTGATGGACGGCCAGTACAAAAACGCAGAGCGTTTGTTGTCGCGCGCGGTGCAGTTAGTGCCGGAACAAGCGGCTCCGAAACATTTTCTGGGACGCGCACTTCTGCAGGATGGACGGAACGCGGAGGCACAACCTTACCTGCTGCAGGCGGTGGCCATGGATCCGAAGGTCTGGGACTACCACTATTGGCTCGCCGTGTCGTTCGAAGAGAGCGGGAATGTGTCCGCTGCGCTGGCGGAGTATCAGCGAGCGTTGCAACTGAACCAGGACAGCAAGGAAGCGAAGCTACGGCTGACGGCGCTGGAGGCGAAGTGAAAAGGGAAACCCCCGCGAAGTCAGGGATGCGAATCGATTCGGCGTTGAGCGTCGACATAATAAAGGTTCGGGAACAGGATCCGGAATCAGTGGAGGCGGCCAGCGAGAGCGAACTGGCGCTGGTGACTGCTGCCCAGGGTTGGGTAGGTCGCTTGATGGTACTGGGCGCCGTTCTTACGATCGCGGGAGTTTATGTTGGCGTCCACATCGGCAGGGGTTGGGTCCCGGCGGACGACGGGACATTGAGTCAAAGTGCCCTGCGAGTGCTGCAAGGACAATTCCCGCATCGCGATTTTGGGGAGATCTACACGGGCGGTCTGAGCTTTATTCATGCGCTGGCGTTTCGAGCATTCGGCGTGAATCTGATGTCGCTGCGCATCTGTGTGTTTCTGTTTTTCCTAGCCTGGCTTCCGGCCGTTTACTATATTGCGCTGCGCTTCACTTCGGCGGTCGGGGCGGGAGCGATCACGCTGCTGGCGGTGGCGTGGAGTTATCCGAATTATCCGGCGGCGATGCCTTCCTGGTACAACCTGTTTTTCGCGACGTTTGGAGCGGCGGCGCTGCTGCGCTACCTGGAAGTACGGACGCGGCGATGGCTGTTCGTAGCTGGAGTGTGCGGCGGAGTGTCGATCCTGATCAAGGTCATCGGGGCGTACTACATTGCCGGGGTGCTGTTGTTTCTCGCCTTTTTGGAACAAAGCGAAAGTCAGAGCGAAAGTCCGAACGAAAATGCGGAGGGAGAGAGTCCGAAGAATAGTTGGCCATACCGCGTGGTGAGTGTGGGTGCGCTGTTGCTGTTCCTGGCAACCCTGGTCAACCTGCTGCGCACGCGATTGGGAATGGCAGAGTTGTACCAGTTCGTGCTGCCATCCGCGGTGGTGGTGGGGCTGATCCTGCTGGGAGAACGGAGTGTGCGGGCGGGAACCGGGGAGCGATTCAGGACAATGTTTCGGGCGGTGATTCCGTTTCTCTGCGGTTTGGTGAGCCCGGTGATTGTTTTCCTGATGCCGTATGCGAGGTCGGGAGAGGTGTGGAAGTTCCTGTTTGGGGTGACTTCGAGTGCGGTCTCGCGATCGGTCGATTTGGGAGTGATCCGTCCGGTCGGAATCGAGAAAATTGTGTTTGTACTGCCGCTGGTGGGAGTTCTGGCGGCGGCAATGTATTGGGATAAGTTTCAGGGGAAAGCTGTCGGGGCAGCTCTCGGCTTGGGAGCGCTGGTACTTGCGGTGAAGGCTACGCAGTCGTTCGCGATTGTTTCGGAGATCTGGTGGTCGGTGGCGGCGCTAACGCCGATTGCGGCGCTGCTGGGGGCGGTGGTGGTCTGGGCCAAGAGGAAGCCGGGCGAGCGGATGAAAGTCGAACGGCAGCGAGTGGTGCTGCTGATCTCGCTGGCGGCGACGTGCAGCCTCGTGCAGTTTCCGTTTGCCGCTCCGATCTATTTGAGTTATGCGGCGCCGCTGACGCTGCTGGCGCTGCTGGCGATTGTGTCCGTGGGCAAGACGCAGCGCGGGACATACGCATTGGCATCGGTGGTTGGCCTTTATCTGGCGTTTGGGGCACTTAGCCTTGTTCCGCGCTACATCTACGAAATCACGTACGTGGTTGGCCACATGGACACGATGCAGGGGCCACGGGCGGGCGGGTTAAAGATCGATGGAGCCGCGTTTTTCGATGACTTGTCCCGTTTTTTGCGGGAGCACAGTCCGAACGGTTTAATGTTTGCAGGGAATAATTGTCCGGAGTTGTACTTTCTTTCCGGGCTGACGAATGTTACGCACGATGATGGGGGTGCGTCGCCGGAAGAAATTCTGAAGGCGATACAGTCTGACGATCTGAACCTGGTGGTCCTCAATGACTCGCCGTATTTTCCGGGGGCGGTGATGATGCCGGAGGTGAGGGCCGAAGTGGCTCGCAGATTTCCGCACACGATGCGGTTTGGGATCTTCCAGGTATTTTGGAAGCAGTAAGAGGACATCACAAGCGCGTCACGCTTGGAGCCCCGTCAGATCGGTAACCCGCTGCGAGCCTCTTCCCACCCTCAAGCGCATGACCACCGTCCACGCATAGACCAGCTATCCGAGCAGCCCGTTCGCACTAGAGACGATCATTAGCAACCCGAGGACCGTTATACTGTTCCGTTAACAACTTCCCAGACCGAGGTCCACATGCGCCTGCTGACTGCGCTCGTAGTCTCGCTACTTTGTACAACTCTGGCATTTGCCCAGGAGCACCCCATGTCCGCCCCAGGCAATCTTTCCTGGATGAAGGATTCCATGGCCAAACTCAACCAGGAACTCATCGCTAAGTACGGCGAAATCCAGCGCGACCGCATCGGACGCGGTCAGCACCAAGTCATGCAATACTGGCGCCCCGAGGACGGTGATGCTGCCGTATACGAAGATTTCGTCCGCACCAACTTTGCCGGCGACCAAGCCACGCTCGACACCATCTTCAACCGCTTCGAAGACCAGCTCGAGCAACTTGGCGGACACATGCACGAGATCAACCGCGTCTTCCGCCAGCAAGCCGATCTCGACCTCGGCCCCATTCTTCCTCTCGACCAGATCTTCGCCGGCTACGATCCCTCCGCCCACGTGCTCGACGACTTCTTCGAAAACAAGCTGGCCTTCGTGGTCCTGCTGAACTTCCCGCTCACCACGCTGCACCAGCGCCTGACCGAAGGTCCCAAGTGGACTCGCCGCCAGTGGGCCGAAGCCCGCCTGGCGCAGTTCTTTTCCAAACGCATCCCCGCCAACGTGAATCTTGCCATCGCGCAGGCCGCTTCTGAGGCCGATCAATACATCTCGCAATACAACATCTGGATGTATCACCTGGTCGACGACCAGGGTCAGCGCCGGTTTCCGCCGAAGCTTCGCCTGCTAAGCCACTGGAACTTGCGCGACGAAATCAAGGCTGACTATGCAGATAAGGTGAACGGTCTCGGCAAGCAGCGCACGATCGAGCAGGTCATGAACCGCATCGTCACCCAGACCATTCCGCAAGTGGTGGTGAACAACCCACACGTGGACTGGAACCCCTTCACCAACGACGTGAAGCCCGCCGGCGAAAAGGACTTTGACACTCCCGCACCAGCCGACATGAAGATCAGCAGCACCCCCGAGCCTGCCATGCGCTATCAGATGCTACTCAAGACGTTCCAAACATCTAAGCAAGCCGACCCGTACTCGCCCACCGCGCCCACGCTGATCGACCGCCGCTTCGACGAAGACCGCGAAATACCCGAGCAGCGCCTGCAAGAGATGCTGGTGCAGGTACTCTCTTCACCGCTGGTGCCGAAAGTCGCCCAGCTCATCCAGGCACGCCTGGGACGTCCGCTCGAGCCCTTCGACATCTGGTACGACGGCTTCCTTCCCCGCGGCGCCTACCCGCAGGCCGAACTCGACGCGATTGTCGCCAAGCGTTACCCCACGCCCGAGGCCTATCAGAAGGACATTCCCAACATCCTGATCAAGCTCGGCTTCTCCCCTGAGAAGGCGCAGTACCTGGGCAACAACATCGTCGTGGATCCGGCCCGCGGTTCTGGACACGCCATGGGTGCCGAGATGCGTTCTGAGAAAGCCCATTTGCGTACCCGCGTCGAGAAGACTGGAATGAACTATAAGGGCTTCAACATCGCTGTCCACGAGATGGGACACAACGTCGAGCAAACCTTCTCGCTCAAGGAGGTCGATTACACGCTGCTGAAAGGCGTGCCCAACACGGCGTTCACCGAGGCCCTGGCCATGTTGCTTCAGGCACATGACCTCGAAGTGCTCGGCCTCTCGTCGCCCGACGCGAAAAGCGAAGCCTTCCGCACCCTCAACGATTTCTGGGGCACCTACGAAATCGGCGGCGTCGCCCTGGTTGACATGGCCGTCTGGCACTGGATGTACGACCATCCCAACGCCACGCCCGACGAACTCCGCGACGAGACCGTCCAGATCGCCAAGGATACCTGGAACCATTATTACGCTCCCGTGTTTGGCAAGAAAGACGTGGTGCTGCTCGCCATCTACTCCCACATGATCGACTCGTTCCTCTACCTGCCCGATTACCCAATCGGCCACCTCATCGGCTTCCAGATCGAAGAACAAATGAAGAAGACAGGTAAAGTCGGAGAAGAATTCGAACGCATGTCCAAGGAAGGCCACGTCACCCCAGACATGTGGATGATCAATGCGACCGGAAAGCCTGTAGGCGCGGAAGCCCTACTCGAAGCCGCGCAGCGGTCTCTGGCAAAAGTTCAAGAACAGTGAGCGGGAAGCATTCGAAACCGTAGCCACGGACAGTCGCTCATCAAACTCCATCGAAGAAGAAGCGGCCGCGCTGATGGAGTCGCTCGGCAACCACGGCTTCTCTCCTTATTTCCTTACCCCATTACACAGATTTCATCGAACTGCGGAGCCAGTTACTTTCGGGCGCGGCACCAATGTGGGATTATGGAGGAGCCATGAATCTCGAACTGTACTTGATGGCAGGCGAGTTTATCGACAGCAGCGATCCGGACGTGCAGGCCTTTGCGAAAACAACGACGGCCGGCACCGACGATGCCGTCTCGCGTGCGGTGAAGCTCTATTACGCCGTCCGCGATCAAATTCTCTATGATCCCTACTATGCGGGCGAGGCGCGGTCCTACTTCCGAGCCAGCGATTGCCTCCGTGCCCAGCGAGGATTCTGCATTCCGAAGGCTGCCCTGCTGGCTGCGACTGCCCGGTCCGTGGGTATCCCTGCCCGGGTCGCCTATGCTGACGTGCGCAACCATCTGTCCACGAAGAAGCTGATCGAGATGCTGGGCAGCGACCTCTTCATCTGGCACAGCCTCACCGAGCTTCATCTTGAGGGCAGATGGGTGAAAGCTACGCCGGCCTTCAACGCCAGCCTTTGCCGGCGTTTCGGTGTGCGTCCGCTGGAATTCGACGGGCAACACGATTCGCTCTTCCAGGAGTGCGACCAGGGAGGCCGGCGGTACATGGAGTATGTCGCGCAGCGGGGTCACTTCTCTGACGTGCCATACGACACAATCATCGCCGACTTCAAGAGCACATACCCGCGCTGGCTAGTGTTTGTGGAGGGATGCCGCTCGCGCGGTGAAAAAAAGGCGGGCAGCCTAACCTGCGCTCCCCGCCTTTGAGTTTCATGGACGCCGTCGTAATCACTCTTCCCGCCTAAAAACAATATGTCTTGAAACTGTTTTATTCGTTCACCAACCAGCTGATTCCCTGATTTGTCGAGCATCTTGTGGAGCTTCAAAAACGGCAAGGCCGGTAAAGCGCATCGGATCGTCGCGCCTGCTGATTTCCTCACGCGTGAACGGGGGCTACATGGGCCTAGGTATCAATTACGACCATGGTATAATGACCATGATTAAGGAGTTTCCGAATGAAAAAAATGGCTGCAGGTTCTTTTAAGATCCATTGTCTTGCGGTCATGGATGAAGTTCAGGCTAAGCGCCAGACCGTTGTGATCACAAAACGTGGCAAACCAGTAGTGAAGCTTATCCCTGTTGAGAAAGACTTAGACGACATCTACAATTTTCTCGCTGGCAAGGGTGCTATTACAGGCGATGTCATTTCCCCTGCGATTTCGCGTGAAGACTGGGGGGATCTCAAGTGATTCTTGTCGATACGCATGTTGTCGTCTGGCTGGCGCTTGACCAAACTCACCTCTCCAAGAACGCAAGAGCGGCCATCGACGATGCGCGTCGGAGCGGGGACGGATTAGCCATCTCCGACATTACTCTCCTGGAGTTGGCCACGCTCTCGAGCAAAGGACGCATCCGGCTCGACATCAGCCTCGAATCTTTCCTGCGTGAGGTTGAGGCGCGCTTCATCATCCTACCGATCAGCGGCCGCGCATGCGTGCGCGCGCTCGGACTTCCAGCAGCATATCCGAAGGATCCAGCGGATCGCATCATAGGAGCCACCGCGCTGGTCGAGGGACTGTCTCTGCTTACCGCGGACCGCGCGATCCGACGGTCACGGGGTCTTCACACCATTTGGTGAGAAAAACTCGTGCGAATCGCCACGTCCGGCAACATTGAAATTGAATATGCCAACAATCGGCGTCAATTGAATATACGTTCTTATCGGATATTTAGCATACGTGGATTCCGCGTGATATTGAGCCACGCCTTCTACGGTCCGCGCGGACCCGTCCAGTGGTGGTGCTGACCTGGATAGACCACTCTGAACCGCGAACAGGCGGCGACGTTCTGCCTAATCGATGCCTTCGTTGGTAGCAGGCGCGCCGCAGCAGTTCGTTGATCAGTGCATCCTGATGTTATGTTCGCCGATGATCGTGAATACCGACAAAAGATTGGTAACGCCAAGAAGTTGCCGAATCCGTTTGCCAAGGTTGATGAGTTCTAAATCGCAGCCTGCCGATTTGGCGGAAACGTACAGGCGTACCACCGTGCCGAGGCCCGTGCTGTCCATGTGGGTGAGATCTGTCAAGTCCAGCACGATTCGTTTGGAGCCCGGAATCAGTTGGCTGACCTCGTGGTAGAGAAGATCGTTCACCCCCGCCACCAACTTGCCGCTGCATCGTACAACCGCAGCGTTGCCGGTACGGTCAACGTCAAGCGTCAGGTGGCTCGCGGCTGCTTCGTCAGACATCAGATTTACCTTGTCGAAACATATCCAACGGCTTGAAATCGCAATTGAGCGATTGTCACATATCGCGGTTTACTTCTCCTCGTTCGTTCACCACGACGGAAGTCACGGAGCGCAGCGGAATGCTGAGTTGATAGCGTGTGTGCTTGCGCTCACCCCTCCGAATCAGTGCACCTTTGGTGACCAGTTCGACTAGATCGCGAGTCGCGGTCGCCGGGGACGCACCCGTGATGGTGGCGTACTTGCCAGCACTTAAGCCGCCCGCAAAGCCTTCGGGACCTTCTCGCAACATGCGGAGCAGCGCTTTTTCTTGACGCTGATTTAGCTGCCCGCGCAGGCCATCGAGCAGCCTTGCCTTGTCGATCAAGAACTCGACGAGCGCAGTGGTGCGCCGTTGCGCTTCTATCGCCACTCCTGCAAACCAAGCTAGCCAAGCGGTAATTTCGTTTTGCTTGTTCGCCGCTTCGAGTGCCTCGTAGTACCTCTTGCGCTTGGCAAGGATCGTGGCCGCCAACGCTGTCAAAGTTGGCTGGCCAATGCTTTGTGCCATGGATTTTTCGGCAAGCGCGCGGCCAATTCGGCCGTTGCCGTCTTCAAAGGGATGGATGCACTCGAAATAGAGATGCGCCATCCCCGCCCTTGTCAGTGCAGGCAAAGGCTCGCGATTGCCCGGTCCCGTCCGGTTGAACCAGGCGATGAAGCTCTCCATCTCTGACTCCACATGCGATGACGGCGGTGCTTCGAAGTGCACCGTGGGCTCATGAATTGCCCCCGAGACCACTTGCATCGGCTCACCACTGGTTCGGTAGCGTCCGACATCTCTGAGATCACGCCGGCCGCTGACGAGCATCCGATGCCATGCGAACAACATCTCGCCCGAAAGCGGCAAGGCGAACGAGCGGTAGAGATCGACCATCATCTCAGCCATGCCCTGCTCCGCGGGTCCGACACGCCGGTTGTCTGTCGCCAGCCCGAACTGTCGGCGGATCGAGGACTGCACGCTGGCACGATCAAGAATCTCGCCTTCGATCTCTGCCGTGGTCACGGCCTCGGTACTAATGGCTTCGATGGTGATCTGACTGCGCTCTTCTCCGTCCAGATGCTTGACTGCGCCTATGAGGGTACCGGCCCCGACCAGAAACTGTTGCTCGGCCTGTGCCAGACGAGACTCGTTCCAGGTGAAATTGGGCCAATCGGGTTGTTGCCAGTTCCAGACCATGAGCGATAGAAGGACGCCGTATCGCTCATGCTAATTTATTACATGAGCGATATCAAGCGAGACTATCGCCCCCTTCCATGCCCGAGGGACTACCCTAGCTTCGGGTGGGGGAGGCTGTTGTTCCCACAAACTGAACTTGCCACCCTAAACCCATTCATATTATGATTACAGTTGTAATAAGTCGTCATAATGATTGTATTGGACGCATCCACGCTGATCCTCATCGCGAAGGCCGAGCTTCTGGATTCTTTCCTGACTGGCATTGAGCTTGAGGCTGCGATCCCAGTTGAGGTTGAGAAGGAATGCTGCGATGTTAAGAAGTCATTGGATGCACTCCTGATTCAAAAGGCTCTGGATGAGTCTAGACTCAATGTCATCGCCGTCAAGAACAGGAAACTCGTTGTCAAATTGCAAGGAGATTTCAGCCTAGGCAAGGGTGAAGCAGAGGCCATCGTGCTCGCCCTCACGGAAAAGGCTGAAGTCCTGGGCATTGATGACAAGAACGGAATCAATGCCTGCAAGTTGCTCGGTATTGCGTTCACCACAGCTATTGGCATCTTAGTTCGAAGCCGCGAAAAGGGTTTGCTTACGGGTAGCGAGGCCCTGGCCAAACTTATGACACTGGCAAAACATGGGCGTTATAAAGAATCAATTCTGGAAGATGCCAGACGGAAATTGGAGACAAGACAATGAGCAAGACCATGAGCATCCGGATGGATCGTGAGAACTTCGAATTCCTGAATGAACTCACGAAGGAACAGAGGAGCGATCTGTCCAAAGCCGTGCGGGACATGGTTACCCGCGGGAGAATCTTGCTCGCGGTGGAACGGTACAAAAAGGGGGAGGCATCTCTCGGCAGAGCCGCTGAGCTTGCCGGAGTCCCCGTGGGAAAGATGATGACGATCCTAACGGAATACGGAGTGGAAAGCAGGGTCGAACAGGAGGATTATCTCCAGGGGCTCCAGGGTCTTAGTAAGGTATGGTAACCACAGATTCGTGTGTCCTTCACTCGCCGTCTGCTTGCGCAGCAATGATCGCAATCCAGAGCCGGGGCGCTTCCATTACAAGAATCAAGGAGTACGAGTCAGTTTAAGGTCGCGCCACCGCAGCATTTCTTGTGCTTCTTCTTCCCTGAGCCGCATGGGCACGGATCATTCCTCCTCGTTATCCGACAGTTGGGAAATCGTCTGCGCCGCCCGCTGGTCGAGTTTAAACTGTTACCAGTGAGCATCATCACCACGGTTTGGGAGGCGCGACACCGACGACCCTCACCTCCGGCACGAAACTCGGCCCCGCGCACCCAAACTGGAACATACCCGCGGGGAGATGGTAGAGCGCAGCCCAGATGGGCTTGGGTTGACCAGCTAGGCATCACGGTCCATCACAATCCTGGAATCCAACGGATGGCATTGTTGCGAAATATCTTCTGGAGGACCGTCTGGGGCAGATTCAAGCCATGCGCCTGCTTGCCTTCCACGTTAAAAGTCTCGCCGGTTGCCAGGAATTTCCAGTCCCGCGCGTAGGTGGACTGCCAGTCTTTCAACGCATCCGGGAGGTTGGCGTCCGAGAGCAAATCGAGATCGGTGCCGTAGAGAACGCGGTCCTGATACTTGATGAGAAATGCGCGCACTTTTTCCGGAGGCATGAGCATGAGGTATTCCATTCTTGCCGCTGTGTCGATGGCAAAATTCGGATACTTGTCCAAGTGGCTGGCGATATTGTCGAGATCCCGCTCCATGCTGCCCAGATGAACTCCCACCATGCGTAGTTGAGGATTGTTAGCAAGCACATGATCACGTGCTTCGAGAATCCTCTGTTTGGACGGGAACCCGGGCTGGTTGGCGACGTACCATTGCGGATTTTCCTTATAGTAGGACCAGGACGGATCGGACGCATCCGGCGGCCCCCAGGCCACATCGGGTTCGGCCTGGTGTGTTATCAGCGTTTTGCCATGGCTGACGATGTCTTTGTAGATCGGCTCGAACTTCGGATCATCGGCCATGATGTACTGGCCCCTACTGTCCTTGATTTCCATCCCGATGTTCTTCCAGATCTTGACCGCCACAGCTCCCTGCGCGAAGTCGCGGTCGATCTGCTTGATGGTATCGGCACCGAATGAAGCACTATCAAGCTTGTAGGGATCGAAGGTCGTACACAGGGCGATGTGGCCACGGCTCGACCGCACCAGCGCCAGTGCGTCATCGATCTGCGGCCGCAACTGCTTGCGATAGGGGAGCGTGTCATCCATCACGAGGATATTCAGCAGTTTCACGTTCAGACCTTCGAGCATCTTCTGAAATGCGGGATCGGTCTTGAAGACATGAACGTGGACATCAATGGGATGGATCGCTGCGAACGCACGGAGAGCCCCTTCTTCATCGGCGGGTTTTGCTGGAGCAGACGCGGAAGCTGGCGCTTGAGCCGTGGAAGACAGGGCGATCGAGAGACCTAATACGACTTGAGCGATAGTTCGTGCTGAACCTATCATCGGAAACTCCTTCCATCACGGCTGAACCGCTTTGATGCCGGTCAGTTCACGGAAATCACCAGCCCCAACCCTCCCCCACTCAACGAAGTAGCCGCTCCTTCAGGCCTAATGCCCATGGTGAAGACGACCGCTGCACGCCGCGATGTAGGGATCCAGCGCGCCGCCGATTTTATCGAGTATGAGGGGCAGGGGTGCATTTTTGAGCGTGCCCTGACGCACCTTGCTGTACTGGGCAGGCAGGAAGTCGCTCAGCATTGTTTCTGGGATGCCGCGGGCCTCGAGGTTTGCAATCAGGCTCTCGACTGCGTGCTGCACCGCGGGATCAGTCCAGTAATAGCGGATGCGATCGCTGTAGCTGTGAATACGAAGACGGTGCTCCTCCTCCGGGTTACCTCCATAGTGTTTCTGCCAATGGTCCGGTTGCTGAAGCATCACACCTTCGATTACTTCGCGCAGTCTCGATTGCTGCGCGGGCAGGATGCATTGCTCCTCGATCGCTGCGAGAGCAAAGAGCGCCTGGCGCATTGCATATGTGAGGGCGGGTCCAACCTTCAGGATGGCGAAGCCGTCGCGGACCAGCTCCGCCAGCGCCTGCGGCCTCTGATAATCCGTGGAATGCGCTTCGAATACGAGTCCGGGGTGGTCGCGCAAAACCTGGCATAGAGATTCTGCCTGCGAAGGCTCATAGTCCGTTACGCTCTCGTGGCTGAACTCGACACCGGGCTGGACGACGAGCGCGATCACTCTTTCCCATGCGGTGTGGAGGCCGGCTGCGGCGAAGGCCTGACGATGCGCCAGGATTGCCTGCTCGGCGGCCTCGCGGCTGGTGATGGCAATGGCTGTCTCTTCTACGGCGCCGCCGGGAGTGGGTACCTCCGTCCCGATCACATAGACCGGCTGGTGTTCCTGGGAGGACGATTCCGCTGTGCTGCAAAGAAGGGCCGCACGTTTTGCAATCGTTTCATCGGGAAGAGGATTCGGATCGCCTGCACAGGGCATGCTCGTGTCGAGATGGATTTTGTGAAAGCCCTCGCGGACGAAAAGCCGGACCATATTCGTGGCATGGCTGATCGCCTGCTCTGCGCCGAGCTCCTGCCAAGGGTGAGGGCCAAGATGGTCGCCACCGAGCAGGATGCGCTCCCCCGGAAAGCCGACTCGCGCAGCAATCTTCTGAACGCGCTCCCGAAAGTCTGCGGGTGTCATTCCGGTGTAGCCGCCGAATTGATTGACCTGATTGCAGGTAGCTTCGATCAGCAGCGGGCCCTTGCCAATGGGCGTGTGCCGCATGGCGGCTTCAATGACCCAAGGATGCGCCGAACACACCGAGTAGATTCCACGGTATTCTTTGCGGGCGCGGGCCGCAGCAAGTTCCTGTAAGCAGGCAGACATGGACGACTCCAGCGAGGAAGGTGGCATGGGGCGGCCCCTCCCGCAAGGCTACTGGTAAATCCCTACATTCCCATTCAATATTAATGCCTTAAGCCATCATGGATTAGAAAGCCATACCAACCCTTCCTGGACGAAAAGCGAAGAACAGAGTCCTGCCAGACAATCCTGCAGTAACATGGTGTCTCCGAACGGACACCACGCCATGATCGAGCGCTTCAACTTTTCCGATCTCCGCGAACTTTTTGCCAAGGCGAACGAGGAAAAGTCTGGCGACCAGTTGGCCGGCATCGCCGCACGATCGGAACGGGAGCGTGTTGCGGCGAAACGCAAACTTGCGGACTTGACGCTGGAGGAAATTGTTCGTCGGCCCCTGATCGACCCTTCCGAAGACGATGTCACCCGCCTCATTCTGGACACATTCGACCAGGAAGCTTTCCGCTCCATCGCAAGCATGACCGTCGGGGAGCTTCGCGAGTTCCTCCTGGACGACGGAACCACCGGCACTCAGCTACAACCGCTTCAGCGAACCATCATCCCTGAAGTCGCCGCCGCGGTCACCAAGCTGATGAGCAACAAGGATCTGGTGCTCGCGGCCGCCAAGATCCGCAACGTCACGCGCTGCCGCAATACGATGGGAGAGCGTGGGGTGTTGGGTATTCGCGTGCAGCCCAATCACCCGGCTGACGACATCGGCGGAATCCTTCTGGCTGCATTCGAAGGACTGCTTTACGGTTGCGGAGACGCAGTCATTGGCGTAAATCCGGCCACGGACTCGGTGGAGACAGTCCGTTCGATTCTTGTGGCTTTGAATCGCCTGGTGGATGCATATGAAATCCCAACGCAGATCTGTTGCCTGGCGCATATCACGACTCAACTGGCCGCGTTAAATCGCGGGGCTCCGGTAGACCTTCTTTTCCAGTCCGTCGCGGGCACGGAAGCGGCCAACCGCAGCTTCGGAATCACACTGAACATGCTGCGGGAGGGCCGCGAACAGGTTCTCGAGCGTCATCGCCAACGTGATGTCCGCTGGGCAGGCGACCACGTGATGTACTTCGAAACTGGTCAGGGCAGCGCTCTTTCCGCCGAGGCCCACCACAGAGTCGATCAACTGACGCTCGAAGCACGAGCTTATGGGGTCGCACGGGCCTTCCAGCCTTTTCTGGTCAACAGTGTCGTCGGCTTCATCGGGCCTGAGTATTTGTATGACGAGAGGCAGATCATCCGCGCCGGGCTGGAGGATCATTTCATGGGTAAGTTGCTCGGCTTACCGATGGGTTGCGACGTCTGCTACACGAATCACGCTGCCGCCGACCAAAACTCGGCCGACAACCTGCTGCTTCTCTTGTCGGCTGCGGGCTGCAACTACTTCATGGGCGTTCCCTGTTCCGACGACGTGATGCTGAATTACCAATCCACCAGCTATCACGACGCGTTAGCCGCACGACGCCTCTTCCAGTTGCGCCCTGCACCGGAGTTCCTCGCGTGGTTGCAGAGTACGGGAATCTACCGTGGCTCCGAACCGGCGTCCCTCGACTCGTCCGCACGGCGGCAACTGATGCACGGTTTGGAATTGTCTCTGGAGAGGACTGTCTGAAATGGCGCCTATTGACGACAAACGAGAGGACAAACTCGCCCCGCCCTACGACTCGCCCGAGTACGACCTGTCCGAGATCATAAAGAAGGTACGCGCCCAAACTCCGGCGCGCCTGCTGGCAGGCCGCAGCGGGGCATCGTATCGAACGAATACTCAACTGGAGCTGCGCGAGGCGCATGCTGCCGCCCGCGATGCCGTGCGCGCGGAGTTGAATCTTTTCATAGGTCCTGAGGACGACCCCGGGGATGATCCCGCCGCCGACTTCGTGCGGAAGTGGAATCTGTTTGAAGTCTGCTCCCGGGCGGCGCGCAAAGATGAGTATCTTTTGCGCCCTGACCTGGGCCGTCACCTGAATGACGTGTCCCGCGCGGAAGTGAAACGGCGTTGCACCACGGGACACGATTTGCAAGTCGTGATCGGCGACGGGCTCTCCGTAACCGCCGTTGCCCTGCAAACTCCTCGGCTATTGCCGCTTCTGTGTGAAGGAGCAAAGACTCGAGGCTGGAGTGTCGGTCAGACATTTGTGATTCGTTACTGCCGGGTCGGCATTCTGAACGAAATTGGCGAGTTGCTGATTCCCCGAGTTGCCGTCCTCCTGATTGGCGAACGGCCCGGGTTGGCAACGGCTGAAAGCCTGTCCGCTTACATGGCGTACCGACCGAAAGCGCCGGATACCGACGCCAATCGGAACCTCATCTCGAACATTCACGCTCGTGGTGTGAGCACAGAGCAAGCCGCCCAGCGGATTCTAAATCTGGCAGCCTCGATGATGAAAACTCACACGAGCGGCTGTCAACTTCGAGAAGAACTGCCGGCCTTCAGTCGCCAAGACTAAATCGCGCTCTTGATCACCATCAGAAAGAGGGCACAAAATGCGTTCAGAGATTCTTGGCTCGGCAGGAACAAGACCCTAGGCGTGCTTCCGCCAATTCCATCGGGAGGTACTGGAGCGAGATAGCTGGCGATGTACTGCGGCTGCGCCGCGGACATCGTGCCGCTCTGCGACGTAATGCCTGGCCGCCGCCCGGCGTCCACCGAGCTTCCCTCAACAGGCGCCGAGCAGTTTCTTTGCTGGGGCCGAGGACGGCCCCAGGTCGCGACCGAGCAGGTCTTACTGTTTCCGCCGAAGGCGCTGTGCCAGCCACCTCAGCACGAACATCAATTCGTGGAGCACAATTCGTGCGGCCGTTTTGCGGCCTGCGCGCACAGGCCTTCACCACCGCGGCCATCATCTCCAAAACCTGTCTTTTCGTACCACCCAGCGGTCCATCGCGTTGAGGACATCCCTTCTCGTCAGCACTTGGCGAACGCGGGACACGGGCGGCCATTGGTGGCCGCATTGTTGACATCGCTTTTGACTACCGAACACCGTCACGAACTGGCCAACGCCGCACTTGGGACAGCCTTCTCCTTGCGCTGCCGGGGCGTTCGTGGGACAGCCTTCTCCTTGCGCTGCCGGGGCGTTCGATCGTGCGTCAACCCAACCTCGGTCCGTCCACCGGATCTCTTTTCCGGTGGCCTTATTTACCGCGAGGATCTCTTCGCCCTCGTCGCACTGCGTGAATTCGCACCCCTCAGGCAACCTCAACTTTTCCGCCAGCGCTTCTCGTCGGTTGTACTCCAACACGCCATACACGTGAGTCCCCTGTTTGATCCAATCAAGAGCCTGCGAAGTCGAGTCCGCCTGATCGTCATGCTTGCCGCTTGGAAACGTCGTCAACTCGTGCACATACTCTGCGAGCCAATCTGCTTCGGTCGGCAGATATACGAATTTATGTTCGATGGTGCTGGTGATCGAGTTCATCCTCATTACTTTATCCATGGAGGACTCGTAGGGCTTGACAGCGTAGAGGCCCTCCCGGATCAGTTCCTGTATGAGTTGTGTGCCTGACGCTTTGTCTTCGATCAGGATAGTGGTCGGCCGAAAGCGCTCGTACTGCTCCCGCACTGCCCGCTTCAAATCGGGGTAGTCCATGCGTCTTCGCAGCACATGCAGCAAGTAGATCTTCTTATTTTTCTGCCCCCAGGTGGTGCAAACGCTGTAGTCGTTCAATTCCGTGCTTTTGTTCGCCGTGTCCCAGCTCTGAAAGACCTGGTCAAACTTAGAAGGTTGTTCTCCGGGGACATAGCTCTTGAACCAGGTCGCTTTCACGATGCCGCCGCCGAGAGGCGCCGGTTGTTGCTGGTATTGTCCGGCGAAGTTATACTCCCCCACGGTCAGCCGCAGATTTTCGAGAACCTCCAATGGCTCTCGCTCTGGGTGAAGCGCTTCACCTGCTCGGCGCTGCACCGTCCGGGTGCGACCAAGAGAGACGATTTGGTGGGTTTCGTCCTCTTCCGCGATGGCAGGCAGTCGCACAAGGTCCCAGTTTTCTTGCTCCAAGACGTGTCCGACCAAGTCGTCTTCATGGAGGCGTTGCGTAATAAGAATGATGCAGCCCTTGCGCTTGTCATTCAGCCGGCTGAGGACCGAGTTGTCGAACCATTCGTTGACCGCTTGGCGCCGGGTTGGCGAAACAGCCTCGTCCGGCTTCAGCGGGTCATCGATGATGATGAAGTCGGCCCCCCGGCCCGTGAGAACGCCGCCCACCGACGTGGCAAGCCGAAACCCATGCAACGTGGTCTGAAAATCCCCCACCGCCTGCTTGGAAGGGGAAAGCTGAACCGGGAACAGCCCGCGATACCATTCACTGCCCATCAATGTCCGGCAGTCCAACGCGAGTTTACTGGCAAGGTCCTGGCCGTAGCTGGCGCAAACGATCTGCGCGCTCGGCCAGTGTCCGAGCACAAACGCTGGAAAACAGATTGAGGCGGCGTGAGACTTTAAAGATCTCGGCGGCAGATTGATGATAAGCCGCGTGGTTTGCCCATCGAGGCAAGACTGCAGCTTGGATGCGATCAGCTCGTTGTGCCAGTTGTGGTAGAAAACAGCGTCTCGATTCAGCTCGCAAAAAGCACGATGCATGAAAGTGTAGAAATCTTGACGGCACATCACCTGATACTCATCATTGCTCAACATCATGGTGGTCATCTCCTTCGAATGAATTTGGTTGTTCTTCGGTTACTTGAAATCGCCGCAAAATCCCCTGCATTACGTCCTGATCTAATTCGCCGAGATTTTTCAGTTGGCTATCGCGCACGTCCTGCTGCGCCTCGGCGTCGTGGGCCAGGGCAGTCAAATGACGAAGCGCTCTGAGATCGCCAGCGGCGGCCTGGTCGACTAGTTGCTTGAGCGCCGCTTCCAGCTTCGTTACTGTTCTTCGCCGGCCGTTCGCGTTGATGGCGACCTTCTCACGAAGCGTCCTCATGAGTACCGTCGCCACATTCAAACTTCCTTTGGGACGCCCGCGTGGATTTCCAGAGGCGCCTTTTCTGAAGCGTGTCGCCTCGGGTGGCAAGCGATAACCAACATGGCTGTTTGGCGCGGGTTCGGCCTTGTCACGGACTGTGCGTTGTTTCATCATCTTCCTCCGCGGTGAGGATGTGGATGCGGGCCTGGACCCTTCGATGCCCATCTTCACCCTCCAGCAGCATGCGCCAGCGGTCCCAATAGTAACTTTCGAGCGCCCTGGACTCCGCTGGGTTCAAGGGCACGTGACCTCCTTCGGCACGGGCCAAGCGATAACGGAGAATTCCTTTAGCGCGCTCGGCATCGGTCTGACGAAGGCCAGGAACGCTCGCCAGCATCGGAGCTTTTACAGAGTAACCAATCACCAGGAGGGACCGCTGTTAGTTTGAAGAGGATTCAAACTTACAACTTTTGCAGGGAAGTCTTTTGGCGGAGCGATTCCAACCTGTAGGTAGTGGCCCACGAGGCCCACTCGTCAAAAAGGCTCGCAGGCCCGCTCCGCAAACCTGGGGTCAGTATTGTTTCAATGGATTGAGTTTTTGCGGTGAAAAATGTTTCCCAGGATGCCTGATTTCCTTGTAGGTGCACGCAGCGGTTCTCAGCAATAGCAATGATGTGGCGGAAGCGGCTGATTAGATCCGCCGAACTGGTTCTTTGTCGGGACTTAGCAAAGTGACCACGTAAATCCTGTAGGACAATTTGCAATTCGCGAACTGTCGCTTTCTTGAACTGTTTGAATCCAGGATCGACCGGAGGGAGCTCCAGGCGATGCAAGATGCGCATGTTCTTGTGACGCGCCTGGTTGTATCGTCGATAGCGCTCAACTCCCTGAGACATCGCCTTCCAGTGCTGAATGCGGAGTTGAACGGCTGGGCTGTGCTCAATCCAGTCACCAAGGGACACTGCCTGCCAAATAATCAGATCATCAAACCGGGCCCACAGCGAGGGGGTTAATTCACGCTCTCCGCGTCGAGCCCAGAGGGTGCGCTCGCTCTGTTCCACTAAGTATTTTCCCATGATGCGGTCGAGCTCGTCAGTGATCCAAGCCCCCAGCTCACCGGAAGTCCCGAATTTCCGTGGCATGTGGCAAATGATGAGGGGCACTTTATTACGGATTCCTTTGGGGACTAGGTAAGGATGATGCTCCGGTTTAGGCGGCGGTCTCATCGCCATATGACCCCCTTACAGGGCAGCGGAGGGGGTACCGTGACCCAGTGGATTCCGCTCTCGAAGCTGTCGGATGCGCGTCCGACGATCAGATGATTGCGCGTGGGGGTGAGCAACGCGAGTTTCAGGCCCTTCTCCCGATCCCGCTGACTGGACTGTTTCCGCAAAGGACCCCCAATGTAGCTGCGTCGTAATTATGCCAAGCGCCCGAAGAAAAAAGAAAGTCTCCAAAAGTGCTATCTCCTCCCTTTTGGTTCGGTGGATCGGGACCAGCAGTCCTGGTCGGTCGGGCTTTTATGGCATTCCATCTTCATTTTTCATGTCGATCCAGGAACGGTTCCCTGATAAATCCCTGATCGGATCTGACGGAATCATCGGGAATAGCGGAATAAACCTGCATGAAACGCGATGCTGGCCATGAATTCGGCTCGGAGACGAGTTGCAAATTCCCTGTATTGTTCCCTGTTAAACGGGAATTCCGCAACCCGAATCTGCTGGTTCGAACGCGGGCGATACCAACCCACGCCAGAATTACTTCTTGCCCAGCAGGCGAATGCGCGAAGTGAAGGCGCGGCCCTCAAAGGCGCTGAAGGTGAGGAACTGCGGCGAATTGATGTCGCTGTTGACCACATAGGGGTTGCTGTGGCCGGTGATGTTGTCGAAACCGCCGCGCAGAGCCCAGAAATATCCGAAGAGATGGAAGCGCTTCTCGAGTTGAAGGTTCAGCGAAAAATAATCGGGGAAGCGATGCGATCCGGGCGGGCCAACCAGTTGCTGTTGATCGTTGGTGACGTTGAATGGGAATCCCGTACGCGTCTCGAGGGAATAGGCGATCTCGGTTCGGTGAATGATGGGCAGTTTGAAAAGCGGCACGTATCCCCAGGACAGGAAGCGATTGGGGGTGTCCCAGGTGTAGGGCCCCGGCTGTTGTGGACTGAGCAGAGGGCTGTCGACGTTGAAGTCGAGAACCTGGTTGGAGCGGGCGCGCGAACGGGTGTAGGAGCCCATCAGCATGTAGCTTTCCCGGAAGTTGTGGCGGAGGCTCAGTTCGACGGCGTCGTAGCGGTCGTCGCGCGTATTTTCGAGGATGAAGTTGCCGCTGGAGCCGCTGGGCGTGTTGTAGACGAAGCCGCGGGAACCGCGTTTTTCGAGGAATTCCGCTTTCAGATAGATGGCGGCGGGGAGCTTTCTCTCGAGGCCCACGCTCCAGTTTATGAAACGAGGCGCTTGGAGGGCGTTTCGGTCGACGGAAAACGCAGTCGGCACGGTCCCGGTAAGCACGCCGGTGGACGTATTGAAAAAATAGTCGGTGCGTTGCCCGGCGAAAGGACGGGCAATGAGGAACACGAACGTTGGATCGTAGATCAAACCGATTCCTGCGGAAAGCTTGGTGTTGCCCGAGTTGTCGAGGACGTAGGTTCCTGCGAGGCGCGGAGAGAGGAGAGGAGTGCGGATGATTTCGTCCCAGTCGAGGCGGACGCCGGGTTCGACGAGCAGACGATTGGTGATCAACCAGCGGTCTTGGGCGTAGGCGGTGGCCTCGAAGTTGTAAGTCGAGGAAGGCGAACCTCCGGAAAAGGTGGAATAGCGCGAACAGGGTGAAGGCAGCGTGGGGACCCCGTTAGCGTTGGTGGGACATGGGCCGCTGGCGGTGGCTACGGGCCAGTAGGAAATGGGCTGGCGGGCAAACTGAGCGTCGTAGACAAGACGGTCGAAGTCCGCTCCGAATTTCAGATCGTGACGGCCATGCCATTGGTGCGGAGCGAGAAACAGATTCGCTAGAGCCTGCCAGCGTCGAGCATGCGTTGCTTCGGAAAGATAGTAACTACCGCTGGCAGTCTCGCCGAGCGGCTCGGGGGCAATGAAATAGGGCGACGTCCCGTAGGGAGTCCACTTCAGGTTGTACTGATCGAACGCTAATCCGGCTTCGAGCAGCTCGCCTCCCGCGAAATAGTGTTGGTCTTTCACGCTGGCCACGTAGGCGGATTCAACGTCGCTGGGGTTCGACAGCTGCGGGCTCAGCGGCGAGAGGCCGTCATAGTCATCGTGGAGATGGTTTACCAGGAAGCTGGTGGTGACGATGTTACGGCTGGTGACATTGGCCTGTAGTTTGGCCAGGTTGCCTATGCGTAAAAGGTGATCGTTGTCTGCATTGGCGGGGAGCTCGACAAAGACGATGTTGTCGTATTCGCCGTCGAGAGCCTCGTAGAACCACACTTTCCCCTTCTGCAGCGGGCCGGAAAAAGTCAGGCGTGGCAGGAACTGGTCGAACTTCCATCCTCCCTTGTTTTGCCAGGACGGCACGAAATCGGTAGCGAAGAAGTGGAAGTGATCGTTGCCAATTCCGGTATTCAGCAGGAGCAGCCCGCCCGAACCCTTGCCGAACTCAGCGGGCTCGCGCGCCGGTTCGACCTGGATGGAGCGAAAAGCATCGGTGCTGATGCGGGCCAGCAGCTGGCCGTTGGCGGGCTGCGTGATGTTGAAGCCATCGAGCATGGTCAGTGTCTGATAGGTTTCCGCGCCCGCAACATGAGGTTGTCCGTTCACGTCCTGCACAACGCCGGGGATGAAGTTGAGCACGTTGCGATAGTCGTGGGTGGCAGGATAAGGAATATTGAGTACATCGAGTCCGCTGAGAGTTTGTTGCGCGGCGATCTGGGCGGGATCAATGGCGGGCGGGGATTCGACCACATCGATTACCTCGCGCACCTCTTGCTGGTGGGAAAGAGTGACATCGATGTTCACTGCAACGTTCGCCGCAACGCCCGTCTGTATCGCAGGCAACATCGCTGAGTAGAAACCTTGCTTCTCTACGCGGAGCTGGTAAGTAGCGGCGAGGAGGCTAGAGAACTCGCAGTGGCCGGCAAAATCGGTGACGCAGCGCAGCGCAACCGCCCGGGGAGATGCTTGTAAAAGCACGAACGCGGACGGTACGGCAACATCGTTCTCATCGGTGACTGTGACCAGGATGTTCTGTGTTGGGTTTGACCCCGGCGGTTTTGTGGACGTCTGGGCGAGAGAAACATGGATAAGAAAAATACAGCCTGCCAAACAAATCGCCGACGTGCGCAACCGATGAGGCCTGAGCATAGCTGTTGTTTCTATTTTCGCTCAGGGAGAACGCATAAAGCGCGCAGAATTATTTCCGCCAGATTCCGTGCGGCAGTGGACTCCGCCCCTTGTGCTGGCGCTATGCCGGCCACTGTTGCAGGCTAGCGAGCCGAATGGCGAGGAAGGTGCGCAGTGCGCCATTCCTCAATCTCATGTTCGGCTTGGGCGAGTTGCGTGGGTGTGAGCCGTTTTTGAAGTTCTTGCGCGAGCGTAGTCGCAGCGCTCTCCTTGACCCCGTCCTGTGCTAGAACTAACCACTTGTAGGCGGATACGAGACTCGTTCCATTGCTGCGCTCGGAGGCGAGCAAGCGTCCCAGGCGGTATTGCGCTTCGGCGATGCCATAATTCGCGGCCGGTTCATAGTATTTCGCGGCGGAATCGGCATCGACGGGGCCGCCTTGTCCCGCCTCGAACATCTTCGCCAGAAGGAATTGGGCATAGGGGTGGCCTCGGTTTGCCGCCGGTGTCAGCCAACGCCGCGCTTCTTCCAAATCCTGCGGAACCCCCTGCCCAAAACAATATCGCGCTCCCAATCCAAATTGACCCTCGCGCTGCCCCTGGTCGGCCGCCTTTCTGTACCAGTCGACGGCTTGGGAATAGTCCAGTCGGCCCAGCTTCTTATCTACGAAGATGTCGCCTAATTCCACCTGCGCGATTGCATCGCCCAGATCGGCGGCTTTTTTTAACCAGACGATGGCATCATCGACATTGCTGCCACGCTCCGCCCGTAAGTCCCACCTTGCCAGTTCGAGCATCGCCGGAAGTAAGCCCTGCTCCGCGGCTTTGGTGAGCCAGAGGGTGGCTTGGGCATCATCTTGCGGCACCACTTCACCGCGGTGGTACATGGCGGCGAGATTCAACTGGGCGGTGGCGTCGCCCGCCTCGGCGGCGCTGTGGAACCAAGTCTCCGCCGCCGCTGCGTTTTTTGGGATGCCATCGCCCGTCGAATACATCAGCGCGAGGTTGGTGGCCGCGTCCTTCGATCCGTGTTGCGCCGCCCTGGTGTACCAGGAAACGGCCTGCTCTTTATCCGGTGGTATTCCGAAGCCCGACTGACAGAAGATTCCCATCGCTTCTTCCGCCGCGACAAAGCCACCGTTCGCGGCTCGCCGCAGCAGGCGCAGCGCTTCCGCATCATCCTGCTTGAGCAATGTGCCGGCATGGTAGGCGAGCGCTAGTGTGGTCTCAGACTCGGGATCGCCAGCTTGCGCCTTCGCTTCCAACGGCTCCAGATCGAAGATGGTTAAAGTTCGAGCTTTGTCTAGAAGCGCATAAGCGTGGAATTCGAGGGTTGCCGTGCGCGGAATCAGCGGCGGCGGCGACAGGCTCGGTATTAGCGACCCGACGGCCACCTCCGCAAACTTGGGCGCCGCTCGGTCTGTCCCGCGAACAACTGCCGGTGCGCTCGGCATTGGCGGCACCACCTCCGCAGACTTGGGCGCCGTTCGATCCGATCCGAGCACAAGCGGCGGCACGCTCGGCATCGGCGGCACCACCTCCGCAGACTTGGGCGCCGTTCGATCGGTTCCGAGCACAAGCGGCGGCACGCTCGGCACCGGCGGCACCACCTCCGCGGATTTCAGTGCCGCTCGATCTGATCGGAGAACAACTGGCGGCACGCTTGGCATCGGCGCCACCACCTCTGCCGACTTGGGCGCCACTCGTTCGGGTCCAAGGACAACGGGCGGCGCGCTTGGCATTGGCTTCACCACCTCCGCGGATTTGGGGACGAGTGGCTGGCTCTTCGCCGCAGGTTTGTTTCCACCGCTTGCCAGAGCGGAACGCTGGCTGCCTCCGTTTGCGCCGAGCTCGATGGTGAGGTTGTTTCCGATTGAGTTGAGATTGACGACCAGCCTGTTTCCGGCAATCGCGCGCTCGCGACTCTGCGCCGACCTGAGTTCGACGACCACTCGTGCGATGGGAGACGCAACGCTGAGTGCGGCAGTGCTCACGGCAAGGACTGGTCCGCGATTTACAACAAAGCGCTGACTCGGGCCAGCCAGCTCACATCCGGGAAAATCGAATACCAGTCGGTCCGGATGCTCGAGCCTGCTCACCTCAGGTTGCACCAGCTCACTGAACGTGACTTCCACATCAACGCTGTCAGCATGTTCAGCAACAGATATGGCGCTAATTACGGAATGCGAATTGCGCGAACCGACGCCACCGGTATCTTGGGAGATAGCGGGGCCCGCAGCCAGGCCGACCACAAGAAACATAATCGATACTGCTGAATCGATACGCATGGCTGCGGTGGTTCCGCCCCTTTCGCGGCGCCGTGTCGGGCACTCCGCGTTCGTGATCTTAGCGGTGATGCACTCTAGCGTGGCATGCCGCGCACCGCCTAATCAAGTTCTCCTCGAAGTTTTCCCCCGAATGGAGGCGGAATTCGCTGTGGTGCACCTCAACTGATCGGTCCCCTTATTCCTGCAACACTTTCACGGTGCAACACTTTCAAGGTTAGTTTTCGGCAGCGGGTGAGGCGGTCTCTGAGCGTGTACTTCGGATGGGGGCACTCTCTTCGGGGCGTAGGTAAAGCATCAGCACACTCTGTTGATGACGCCTTCTAGTCTCTCCGTTAAGGTCTCCGTGATCTCGTGGAGTTGAACAAGGCTGCCTCTTTGAAATTTGATGTCGGCTCCCGTCAAATCATCGACGAGAGCTTGGCAAAGCTGGTGGGCGGCCCGAACACGTTCGCCCGCTAACAACGAGAGCACACTGTTTGAGTCCTGATCGGTCTCCTTGCGGACGACATACTGCTGGGCAGCCCATGCGGTATTCCTGACTCGATTCAAAGCGTCCCGGAAGTCCGCCAGAACATCCGGGTCTACATCGCTGGAGAGCAACAACTTGTGCAGCCCCTGAAGCTCCGATATTCCCTTTTCTAAGCGCGAGCGAACGTTGCGGCCACCTGTTGATTTGGACATCACGCTGACCTCACAATTGAAACTGACCTGAGGAACAGCACTCGCCACAAGTCATTTACAACGATTCCAGCCATCACAATAGCAGACTAGACTCCACTAAGACCGTTACGAAGGTCCATGGCGGCGACAGAAAAATTCGGGACAGACCAGATCAGATTTTGTCAGTTCGAACAGCTGCGTAACAAACTACTCCATCTCAAACGCCAGCCACTGAAATCCGCCTCCGCGTTCCACCTGCAGCACGACCGGATCGTGCGGCTTGATCTGGTGCAGAGCCGCTCGGAGAGAGCTCAAAGAGTCGATCGATGTCTGGTTCAGGCTGTGGATAACATCTCCGGTCTGCAGACCAGTCGCAGAACTCATGAAATCCGCGACTCGTGCCACGACAACGACGCCGGAGGGATTGCGCAGCGTGCCCATCATGGAGCGCAACGAATCGTCCAACGTAAGCGCCAGTATCCCCAACCGGGAAACCAGGTTTTCGCGTGAATTGGCGAGATCAGGCAGAGCGTCCATTGGATCTTTCATCTCAAGCGCGGCGATGAAAAGTGTTCTTCGTTCGGTTCCACGGAGAACTTCGAGTTTAAGCACTTCATCCAAAGGATGAAGATAGAGAGCGCCGGTGAAGGCCGGCAACGTACCGATGAGGCGGCCATCAGCCCTTACCACAATGTCGCCAATCTTCAGGCCGGCTGCCTCAGCGGGACCTCCCGGCGTCACGTCATCGATTACGACTCCCCAGTTTTGCGCAAGTCCCAATCCTTTGGCCAAGCTGTCAGTGATCGTTTGAGCGCCTGCCTTGACCTCGATGCGATGCACGTGACCGTACTTGCGCAGGCTCTCGTAGACGAAACGCACGATCCGTGCCGGAATGGCAAACCCTAGCCCCTCGCTCCCACCCGCTGCGGAAAAAATGAAAGTGTTAATCCCTACTACGTAGCCTTCGGTATCCACCAACGGGCCGCCGCTATTCCCTGGGTTGATGGGAGCGTCGGTTTGAATGAAAACCATCGGACGGTTCGGATCTGCCTGCCTCGCAACTGAACTCACGACGCCCATGGTCACCGAGTTCTCCAGTCCTTCAGGACTGCCCAGCGCAAACACTAACTGTCCTTGATGCACCGGCCTGTGGCTGCCCAGCGAAAGAGTGGGTAACCCCTTCTGCTCAATCTTGAGCAGGGCAAGGTCAGTCTCCTTGTGCAGGCCGATGAGCCGTGCCTCGACAATCCGCTGCTTGCCCACGGGCGCAATCTGGTCGGGAAAATCCACCGCAGGCAAAGGAAGAGCCACGTGGATGCGCTGCGCCCCTTCGACCACGTGCGCATTGGTCATGATGTAGCCTTCCGGGTCCACAATCACTCCCGAACCAATCACATTCTCGCGGGTTATGAGCGCCGTTTGACCGTGATTGTTCTCTTCCAGAGCTCCATAGCCGGTAACCAGAACTTGGACGACCGCAGGGGAAATCCTGGCGGTAAGCTGCTCGATTGCGGAATTCAGTTGCTGCAGCACCGCTGGCGGTTCCGCAGGCCGAGATCCCATCTGCTTTCCTTTGCCAATGTCAGGCTTCGCCGTTTCACCACCGGCGACGGCCGGGGTTTGCGGCGCCAGTTGTTGGCCAAAGCTCGGCGCTGCAAGCCACAGCCAGCAAAGCGATGCAGCAAGAGTAAAAGGCGAAATGCGAAATCGACCTTTCGAACCGCAAGGTGGGAAGAGCATGGCGACACACTCCTTGGGAAACACTTCTGCCGGAAATTGGCCTAAATGGCCTCTCGTTTCATCCTACGGCCCGAGCCTGCGCAGGCAAGAAGTTCAGTGGCGGCGCGCTGGCCGCTAGCGATGGCGCCGTGCAGCGTCCCGTTGTGTCCGCTGCAATCGGTCGCTTCTCCGGCAAAGAACAGGGTATTCCCAACCGGCGCAGCCAGTCTGCGCGCAGCTTCGTTACCATCGACAAGAGCGTAACTGTAGGCACCCCGGCAGTAGGGATCGGACTGCCAGTCGTGCACAAAAGACTCCTGCAGCCAGTGCCGCAAGGTTTCCATGGGAACGCCGAAGACGTGGTGCAAGACCTCCAATCCACGCTCCTTGATGGCTGCACTTCCGCGGCCGGAGAGCTGCTCAGCACGGACTCCGCCGGACCAGCCAGTCAGCATGGCGGTTCCCGCAGACACCCACCATGTCGGGAACAATTCTTCTGGACATGACAAGAAACTCATGTCCGGCATGGGCGTCCGCACCAGCTTGGGGTCTGTCCAGAAGCAATAGCGGAAACACAGGACGAGCCGGATCGCGGCGCCCATCTCCAACTGCTTCAGCGCGCCGGCCTTTTCGGTCAGCTCTGGCCGAAAGCAGACGGTGCCGCTGGTTCCAGGCGGTGCCTGCAGAACGCCGAGAGGCAAAGTGATAATGGCAGCTTCTGCTCGAATACTGGCGTGCTGTTGTTCGGGCGATTGCGCCGTCACCTCCACCGTGCCTGGATTCCAAGCTATCTCGGTAACCACGGTGTTCAGCCGCACAGTGAGGAGATCCGGCTTGCTGGCGGCCACCAGCGCTCGAACCAGACCCTCGCATCCCTTGGGGAAACGGAAGCCGCGGTGTCCCTGGATTTCCCGGTCGCTCCGATGCCATCGCGCGAGCGCATGCGCGCTGATCCGGCTTGTATTACATGCGTGGAAGCTCTCCACATATGCCGCCGCTTCGATTCTCAGTTGCTGAGGGAGGTTGCCACAAGCGTTTTCAAGAAACTCCTGGAATGATTGATCCGGTGCGGACTTATCAATCCTTTGGAAGATTCTGTCGATCACATCCCAGGAGCCACTCACGGGTGCCAGTCTTGCTTGCTCCAGACGCCATCGGTTTCCAGTCAGTTCGTGCGTCTGCAGGCCAGCACGCTCCACGATCTGCCACACCTCCCGAGGCAGACCATGAATGAATTCCGCCCCCAGTTCGACCGGCGCGTTCGCCAGGGAGGGATGTACGGTCCAAACGCGTCCGCCAACGCGGCTCCGCGCTTCCAGAACCGTTACCCGGAGACCTGCCTTGCACAGCTCCTGCGCGCACGCAAGTCCAGCAACTCCAGCTCCGATCACCACAACCTCAGTAATCTGTTTGGACATGCCTTCTCCACAACCTGAGCAATGAGTTCCCGATGAAGTGTCTTGGCTAGGATCGCCCCAACGCGAAAGCACAGTATATAGGCCCGCATCGGTTAAGGGGGGAGACATCCAAACCATCGGAGACACTTTGATGGCGTCATGGAGCAGTATGGCGAGAAGAACGGCAAGTCCGGTAAAACGGCCCTCGGTTCTTTGGGACACGAGTGCATTGCTTCTGCGTGGCCGTCAGGGTATTACGTCGGCAGGCGACTCCCCGTAAAAAGGTAAAGGCTGTGACATTGGTTGTGCTCTAGCCGCCGGCTCTTGCGAGGGAGCCAAACAGCGTGGAGGCACGTACCGTCACAGCCCTTGATGCGATCACCGCTTTCGCGGTCCCAAACC
>Ga0074044_10000850_pt1 | contig 28480 bp, 22 predicted proteins | sample BogForMeECP23OM1_FD_94443 | JGI IMG/M metagenome (GOLD analysis project Ga0074044, IMG submission 94443) | Bog forest soil microbial communities from Calvert Island, British Columbia, Canada - Bog Forest MetaG ECP23OM1 | ecosystem: Environmental > Terrestrial > Soil > Wetlands ...
AGACTGGTCCCTACTCCTACGACGCGATGAAGGCTCTGGCGAAACAGAAGCTGAAGTTGCAGGCGATGGACGCCGGGATCGCGTTGGCCGACGCCGAGCCCGCCAACGGTAAGCGACCGCTCAGGCAGGCCGTGGACGAGTTCCTCGCTGAGAAGAAGCGCACGAAGGCCCATAAGACTTGGCTCGCCCTGAAGCAAGTGCTGGATCTCTTCGTACGAACCTGCCCCCGCCGCTACGTTGAGGATATTAAGCGGGCCGATGTCATGGACAAATTCGTCGGACAGTTGCAAGACGCGGGCCTCAGCGACCGCACGGTGTTCCACAGATTTGCCTGCCTTATCAGTTTCTTGAAGGCCCACAACGTAAGAATGGTCACGCTGAAGGACGCACCACGCTACGTGGAGCAGGATATTCGCGTGTACACACAGTCCGATCTGGATGCTTTGTTTGCGGCCTGCACTCCGAACGAGCGGTTACTGTTCGAGTTCTTCCTGTACACCGGAGGCAGGGAAGGCGAAGTTATGCACGCCGAGTGGGCTGATCTTTTGCAAGACGGGCAGATTCTCCTGATTCGTGAAAAGAAGCAGTGGGGGTTCAAGCCGAAGGGCCGCAAGGAGCGTCAGGTCCGTATACCTGACTTCCTTGCGTCTAAACTGCTGGAAGCTCAGAAGACGAGCACTAGCTCGCTAATCTTCCCCCATCCCAACGGCAATCCCGACGGCCATTTGCTGAGACGGCTTAAGGCCGTAGTTAAACGAGCAAATCTGAAGGCGACCTATGGCAAGTGGACACTGCACGTTTTCAGGCACACGTTCGCCACGTTGCATTTGCAATCCGGCATGGATGTGCGAAGCGTCCAGAAAATGTTGGGGCACGCCGACTTGGCAACGACGCAAAAATATTGTGACTGGCTGGATGCCCACAGCGAGGAAGCTGGGCGGGCGGTCAACAAGACGTTCGCGGCCTTCGCTGTCCCTACGCTCGCTGTGACGGACCGAGTGTAGATAGCAAGAGCCGCCCGGGACCGTAGCCGGTGCTATCCTCGCTGTTGCTCGCGTTTCAGCCGCTCCGCGAGGCTAGAGAGGTCCAACGCGGCCCCTGTTGTAGCGCTAAAAAACCGTCATGATTTCATGATTTAATGGGATCGTGATGTCGCGGAGTGGAAGCCGCCACCGAAAAAAGCGTTTGGTTGACAGTTTGCTGAGAATAGAGCACGGCGAGTGACTGGTATCCCAAGCCAAAACGGTCTTGCCTTCGCGCTAAAAAACACTCCTAATCCCATAATCCCCTAATCCGTGGCGTGGAAAACGACGCCGAAAAGTGTCTGGTTGACAGTCCTGCCTGAAATCTACCTACAAATCCGGCCCCTCAATAACCGTTGTCTCTCGCCCGGCGCTCCGTTAAAAGGGAACAAGAGCATTCCAACATGCGAGAATCATAGAAAGGCCTTTTTCACTTGGCCCGGACAGACTCGGATATGAATGCCGACCTTCGCCGCCGTTTTGTACGTGATCTTGTCGCCGACCTGCAACAGGTCGGTGGCTCGCGATTCGAAGACATGGCGACATCACTCGACGGCGAGATTTCGGGCGAACGCGGGCTTAGCCGCGGCACTAACCTCGAAGGCGCGTCCGTGTCGGGAACCGTCGACGGTGCTACCCCGTCGGGGAATCGGACAGTGGAAGCGGGCTCTGAAAAAGACTATTTCAAGTCTCCATTCACGAAGATTTGGCACGACCTGCGCCACGCAGTAAGTACGCATCCTGGAGCGATCGTAGCTCTCTACAGCAACAGGGAGTGCGGACCCGAAGCCTCGAGAAAATTGACGCGGCTCGTTCGACGTCTGCAGCGAATCGGAATAACGCTCGACTGGTATGACGCTCGCCGAATCTGTGAGGAAATCGTTGACAATTTACTGATACGCGAGAGCGCCATTGAACGGTTGAAGACATTCTTGCCTAATCTGGAACGCATAAGCGAACAATTTGCGGCCAGCAATCTCCTTCCCTCTCTTGATCCGGAATATCGCGGACGATCAACAGAAGAGAGCCAGGTTTTGGCTCGTCTAAAGGCTGAAAGAGTGATTGCGATCTGTGGAATTGGCGGACAAGGAAAGTCTGACCTCGCCTGCGCCGTTGCTCACAAACTCGCGGATCAGCACGAACTTGTTGTTTGGGTACAAGCTGAAGATGTCAAGGACATTATGCAGCTGCATGCATACGATATTCGGCGTAACGGATATCGTCATAACTTGGCAGGCTTGCTAAAGTCACAATCCGTTCTACTGGTGCTTGATAACGCTATAGTGGATCTCGGGATGGAAAAGCTCGTGGAATACTGCGGCGCAACGTCTCACGTCATCGTAACTTCCCAGACCACGATGGCAACGCACTCCTATGTCCTAGAGCCGCTATCGGAGGGACCAGACAGTGAGGTGCTTAACGCAGGTGTACAGCAAGCTTGTCCAGCTAAGGTTCTTGCACTGATACGGAAGGTCGTCGGGGGGCACCCTCTGGTACTGCGGATTATTAACGCGCATGTCCGTGTCGACGGACATTCCTGGGATGAAATTGCGGCGGACTGTAGTGCGGTGGCAGAATTTGAAGACGACCGACGGCAGCGGATCGCTGACCGAATTCTAGAACGCCACATTGGAACCCTTAGCCGAGAGTTGGCTTTTGTCTTATGGTGCGGGTCAAACATAATCGACCGGCTGATGCTACTTGGCATCATTTCGCGACTGGGCTTAACCAAACTGGAACGACGGGCGTTTGTCACGCGGTCTCAATCTGATGTAGTTCGAGTTCACGACATCGTTTATCGGAGCATCCTCGCGAACCGCAATGCTGTGGCACAGAGCTGGACCTTCGGAGAAGAGTTGGCCACATATCTCGCGGGCGTGTCGCACCCCAAAGGTCTGGCGTTATTTCGCGTGATCCATCGTCACGGAGCACTTCTTGAGCAAACGTTGAAGCAAATTCCTCGTTCGGACGCGCTTAGATATGCCTACACCATAGCAAAGTCGGCAAAGGATCTGGATCCTTCATCACTTCCCGATCCCTTAACGGCTCTGGAGGAACTGCGAACTGCTCAGACATCAATATCGAACTTGGCGGTCGAGGGCGCACTATCGATCATTGAAGCGTTGTACAGGCACACGAGAAAGGTGAACAGTCCTGCGGTCGCTAAGGGGGAACTGCGCACACGGATGCCGATCTACGACCAATTACTGGAGATACCAGGACTGTCCGACTACCAACGAGCGATAGTTCGCCACCATCGAGGTAAATCGCATTTGAAGCTGGGCGAAGAAGAGCGGGCACGAATGGATTTCGAGGCCGTTCTACAGGGATCGCATCCTCTCCCGGCCACAAAGCTCCAACTTGCTCGTCTCTGCCGTGACGATCCAGAACGCGGGAAGGAACTTATTGCCGATATTCTTATCACTGCGCAGACAGACCCCAGCGCGGTTTCAGAGTCAATTGTTCTTGAGACAATCCATACTTTGAGACGGGGACATTTGGCGCAATTTCTGGATGAGATGACCGAGCGATTTGGCGTCTTCATCGCGAGTCGCATCAAAGCTGCCGCATTTACGGGTTTTGACCAGCCATACGAGGCTCTAACTGCGGCGGGCCTGCATTGGTCTTTTGCAGCACCGGATTTATTGCTAAACGTAATGGAGGAACTGCCGATTCCTCCCTTCGAACAGCTGCGCGGGCGTGCTGATCTGCTTTTCAACATCGCTGAGATTCTAAAGTTGACCGGCAAAGCGTTATTCGAAAAGGGTCTGAATAGTGAGGCCCTGCACCGTTGGCAAGAAGCCAAAACTCACTACGCCGCAATTTCCTCGCCAGACTCTTATATGGTAAGAGGGATAGCTGAGAATCTCATCCTCCTTCACGAATTCGAGGAGGCGTCCGCCATCCTCGATCAGATATTGCCGATCTTCCGTGACCAGTTCTGGCACCACCGTCGTGCACAGTGCTGGAAGGGTATCGGTAATCTTGAAGAAGCGCGAAAAGAAATAGATCTTGCAATAGAGATGGGTAAAGATGATCGCTTTGTCGCTGCTTTCTATGATCTGAGAGCACAGATTCGGGAGGCTGCGCATGATAGCAACTACCTTGATGATCTCAAGAAGGCGATAGAGATGTCTCGCTCTGAACTTTATAGGCGAAAGCTCCAGGCGCGGCTTAGCGGGGGAAGCTGCGATTGATTGGCCACCCCACGCGGACTGATAACGGAAAGTCGGCTTGCCGGAGACTCGGCAGCATTTTGGTTGGATCACAAACAGGATTAATCCGCGGGACGAGAGCCAGGTCGGTCGGCGGGGAAAGTGGATTATGGATACAGTCTACCGACAGGTTGATGCATAGTTCCCCGCGAAACATCTCAGCACGTCATCTTCTGACCTTCACCAGCTCCGACAACTTCTATCGCGCCACTCAATATAAGCTCGGCGTAAAGGCGTCGCACGTCTGTGGGCTCCCACCGCTGGCGTCCGACCGGCCCTTTGAATCGCCAAATCTCGATAGTCAATGTGTCGTCTAACGGGAGGAGTCCGAGGATCGGATCTTCGAATATGATTTCGTGGCAAGGCGGACGCCCGCCCGACCTCACTACAATCCTTACGCTTAGGTTGGACTCCACGCCGCAAATCCGGACAGCGAACTGTGGCACGCGTACTGGTCTCGATGAAATCATGCCCCCTCCACAAGTAAATGCACTCTTGTAAAGACTACGACCCTAGGGGGCCCATCTTGATGAACAACGGCAGGAAGGAGGAAAGTAAGCCCATCTGTGCGTTTCCAACCTAACAGTGATGGATTGCTGAAACGCTATCCAGTCACATCCGACCCAGAATTTCACTTCATTGGCAAAGAAACTGAGCGCGGTTGGGAGCAAGCTGAAGACATCAGCACGTTATTGCCGTCGCTGAAGCGCTACGAGCGGAACACCGACAATGCAAACCAACTCTTACAAAAACGCTTGCAGAAAATGTCCCTTAATGCCCTGCAGAGGGAAACCGGTTTGAGCAGGAATACTATACTTCGTGCGCAGCGAGGACAGCCCGTGCACCTAGGATCACTGCAGCTACTTTTGACCACAACACGAGGAAAACACTGAGACAAACAACAACACCTCAGTCACACTTGCACATAGATTGTTATGGTTTCGTAACAAGCGGCATTTGTTATTGACAGCAGTTTCCTTTCCGTCTTACACTAGCGGCGATTTCTGCAATCCGGGTCCGTCGACGGTAAACCTCAAGGTAATTAGGGAAGAATGTACGAGTTTCACCTTCAGGTTGCAAACTTGTACAGAATCACAGAGACCCAAGATGTGTCTGTTCGGAATCTTTGGGCAACATCTCTAAGCAAATGGACAAGACCCCATGAAGATTCGCCATTGGATATGCCGCTCTTTGGTGTTCGCGTTTTGCGTGGCGCGCGCCTCCTCGCAGATAACTCTGCCAAATCCGTTAACTACTTCAATATCGTGTCCTGGAGTACCATCGGCGCGAATGTCCGGAACTCCTCTGGTTGCGAACCTACCAGTCACTTCGGCATCACCCGACGATCCTATACGGACTCTCGCTGTTCGACTCACGACCAGCGGTGACCTGCTGTCAGGGACAAACGATGACGTGTGGTTAGATATCGGTCCAAAGGCCTGGAAAATTGGAGATGACTTCGATAAGGGAACGACAACGACGATAGTCGTGGACTTCGCTGGCAAGGATGACAATATCGATATACCCGCGGTGGTGCCGCTATATGTTCGAGATATAACTCAAGTGCGTCTAGAAAAAAAGGGATTGTGTGGGCTCACGGACGCACCCGATAGCGTAGCGGGCGCGTTAGTGCCTGGAATTCCAACGCCTGCAAACATGATAGCTGCGCTAAAGCAGCAAGTTGCTCTCGCGCAATATGCGCTCGACCAGCAACAAGCGTTAGTGGATATCCAAAACAAACTTCTCGATCAGCAAGTCCAGTTAATTACCAATGCTCAGCAAACGATTGTGACCGCGGAGAACGAACTCGCAAACATTCCGGGACAGATCGCTAGTATCGACAATCAATTTGTAGACGTGCAAAAGCGAATCCTGCAGACACCAGCTCAGATAGCTCAGCAGCAGTGTAACAACGTATCTAAGCCGGCTCGCTGGGTCTTGGGCGTATTAACCGGGGGCGGGTCCGAAATACTATGCAGTATCGTGCAAGTTGCGAACCCAGTGTGGCAAAGCCTGACGAGCACCGCCGCGTCACTTGCTCAGTCTAAGAACAATCTCACTGCAGAATTGCAAGCCGCTGGTGTGCGGAAGGCTGTAGCGGTGCAGACGCTCGCAACTGCCACTGCTACAAAAGTGGCGACGGAAGCCGAAAAAAAGAAAGATGAACTTCAGTACGCGGCTGCCCACAGAGCGTTAGACTCTGCGCAGAATGCGCTCGCAGATGCAGAGGCTCTTGCGGCAAAGATCCCGTTAATTGGCGCCGCTAACGTACCGACACCTGGCCAATGGAAGGTTCAACACGTGACACTGATCGTCAATGGCCACAACTTCGCGGACTTTGAAGTGGGCGACACTCTGAAGCAACGCCATTCAGAATGGTCGCATCCGGTGGGTTCTCCATCTATTGAGGATCAATTTGTCAACGGCTTGCGGGTTAATGTTAACAAGGCGAGTACGGTGGCTGATGAGAGGGTTGCCAGGGTGACGACATTGTTCAAGTTGAGTGACATCTCTGGGTGGAAGGATAGACCGATAACGTGGGCAAGAGCGATTGGAGTGTTACGAAACCCCCCTAGCGCAGGCGATGATGGATTTGTAAGCCTTGATTTGGAACTCGAACGGATCGAAGTCAATAGCCTCGCTTTCATCTTGGATGAGCACAGCGGTATTGGCCACAAGCGATTTATTCGAGTTGAGTACAAGAACCGAGATGGAAAAGGAAACGTAGATGCCCGCTACAAGGGTTGGTCCCCTGGCACCCGGTTCGCCATACAGGGACCGGTGGCGTGGGATACCGACCGAGACGGGTTTTATGAACTGCACCCCGACAATTCGGCACAAGTAAGCACTCTCGCCACTAACGACTCAGGCGCGACCTCGACTGCAGTTCTCTGGTGGAGGAGACTCACGCAGAAATAGATGCTGGGACCCTCAAAAATCGAGGCGGCACCCTTGAAGGGGGGTTCATATTCCGTCCCGTGGTGTTCTCACCCCCCTATTCTTTCGACCCCACTTCTTGGGCGTCTGTAAGATCAGGCGGTTCGGCAGTCTGGAACCAATTCCGAGCGGAAAACTTGTGTTTTTCGCCCGCCTAAGTCGTTCGCGTAAATGCTTTTAATTTCCAGCCTTGCAGGCGGTGGGTTGAGTGGGGATTTTAGCTCGCTGCGTTGACCCTTCTTCGGTGAAGAGTTGCGATTGTCTGTGCACCGGCTTATAGGATCGCGGAAGGAGCGATGGCGGCCCGATAGTACGGGAGCATGGTGCTCCACAGACACGCGCGGCCTTGTGTGGGAATCCGCTGTCCAGAGTGCACGTTGAGAAGTTCTGTCACCGCATACGCTGCCGCCGCGATCCCCATCGCGGGGGCGGCTGCGCTGACGGACTGGAACGTCACCCAGCCACACTGACCGGGAGTGTCCATCAGCTCCCGCTGTAATGCTGTACCTTCCAAGGCCGCTAATGATTCCTGACGATGTCGGTCCGGGAAGAGTTGTCTTGCTAGGACGTTGTCAGGTGGAACGGAATGCCAGGAGAGGCGTGGCTGACGGAATGACTCGCCGACTCCCGCGTCGATTATCCACTCGTAGCCAGCTGCAATGGCCATCCGGCGCGCCTCCAGTTTGTCGAGCCCTAGGAGAGCGAGGCCAGGGTCTTGCGGTGGGCGCTTCCAAGTCCAGGTGATTTTCGCCTCCACGCCTCGTACCGACCAGCCCCAGGTTTTGACATGCTGTTCCAAGTACGTTGCTTTTTGCAAGCCGTTCCAGTGCTGTTGTTCTGAAAGTAGCACCTGTGTATGCCTATTGGGCGGCTCGAATATGTCTTTGTCGATCAACACAAGCGAGGGTTCCAAACCTGTTCGGGCGTTCAGAAAGTAGAGTAGTGCCAGGTAGGCCTGACCGAGTTGCCCAAGGCCAATTATCGAAAGCTCAATCTCGCGCAGCCTTCCTGGATCTGAAAGTGGGAGATGCACCTGATCGGTACGGAAGGCCTCACGATACGGTGGAATGCCAACTGCCTGTGCCAGTGCTGCGAAGCCCAAATACCCTGCGAGAGCGAAGCACGCGACGGGGTGCGCCGCACAGTCGCCATCGAGAAGGCGTTGGTTGGTGACCCTTTCTCCTCGCGCGTCACCCCACAGTGCATATGATGCAAATGGTGGTTGCAATCCGACGTGGATGCACAGTGAAGTCGTTGCCGGGACGGACTGAAACAGGCACCTGTGACTCAGATTGGCCGGTCCCGGTAGTGGTGCAGTCAGTCCGCAGTCGATAATTATCTTGCCTGAGAATTGACGTTCCAAGACCGCGGCAAGCGCCCAGATGCATGGCCACAAGTCCGTTGAAATGGCGCGTGATGGGTCACTGACGATCGCGACATCACTGGCGAGCACTTCGCTTACCTGCGCGAGGTCTAGAATTGCGCCGGATTTGAGGACACCGGCCACGACGCGGTGTTCGTAGGTTTCCACGCTTTAACCCCCGATTCTGAATCGGTGCTGGACCTCTTTCTTGGTGAGTCGGTGCCAGCCACGCTCGGTGCGCTCGTGCACACCCATGCTGGTTGCCCTCCAGGTTCGGCGCGCATACCACGGGACAACTAACGACCAGAATCCGATGCGCGACGATAGCTGGTTTTGCGCATCCACCTCGCTGAGGTCCACCCACTCGCGCGGATGTGTGTGGATTAGGGCGATCAGCCGAAGCTGCTCTCGATGGAGCGTGTCGTAGAGTCGGTATTTCGCTGTTTCACTGAGCTCTAATGAGAGCGGGCCGGCGCGGTCATCACCCAGTTCGTGGTGAAAATACACAAACTGTGCCTCCCACCGGTTCTTACTAATCGCACCAGCCCAGATGGCAGCGCTCTCTCGCCACCCCGCACTGCGCTCGCGCAACTCGCGCAAGGTCTTGTCAAACAACGGCTGGGCAATGATCAGGCGGTGGTCTGCTCCGCCCGCCGCTCGTAGCCCAGGGCTGGAAGGTGCAACAGGCGGCGTAGGAAGTCTAGGTACGCCACAAGCTGATTTTTGTTCTTCGTCCACGCCTTTCTCACTTTCCATTCGGGGTGATGTTTTTCGATTCCAGTCCGATCTTGATCCCAGCAGATAAACAAATGCGGGTTCTGATTCTTGATCCATTGCTGGAAAGTTCCATTGCCCGGCGGCCAAGCTAATTGCACACAGTGACCATCGGCGTCAACAAACTGTCCTGCGATAGGCTCGTCACCGTATTCCCTGCAATCTAGTTGAACCAAATAGGATCGAGTGTCCGGTGCGTTTAGTCGTACACGCACCAGAAACTCTTCGTGCGTAACAAGTTCCCAAAAGCCCTGCTCCACTCCGTGGAGGAAGGCGATCGACTCCAAGTCAGCAGTCAACCTCTGTAGCCGGTTATCCATTTGGTTCCGGGCCAGGCTTTACGAGCCATACAGCCTTGCAGTCAGGGAAGTGGCCAATCTCCTTCTCCTCGTTCAGAGGCGGACCGTCGGGAGCGCCTTCGTGCAGCTCAAGATTCGCGCAAGCATCGTGGGCGACCTTGAATTTCTTGCATCCCCACTCATGCACGCGCGACCAGTGTGCTCTTGCCGGAAAGAGATGGCGCGCTTCCTCCGTTTCAAATCGAAGGTCGATACAAACGCGACGGTGCCGCAAGTGTCGACCATGCCCGTTGCAGTCCTTGATGGCGCTGTGTGGTTGGAGATGTATGCCGTCGATGCTAAGGTCTTCCAGCAACTCGTCAGGCGTTAGGCCGAGGACATCAGCGAACCGCTGGGCAACGATTGCAACCGTATCGTGCTCAGCCGCGTCAACCTCAGCGGACCGCACCAACTGTCCCCGTTCCTCAACTTCGAGAGTAACCTTCATGAAGAATCTCCTTTGTTCGGCGGCCCGTGAAGCGCGACCCCGTGAGAATATCGACGAGTATATAGTCATCAAATCGATGTGTCTACTAAATTTCCGTTGTTAATGATATATTAGAACGTACACTACGTATCTTATTGATTTTAATCGAGAGAAGCGGTATCGTCGCCAGTGTCAATGGATAAAACGCGTTGAAGGCAGTTGTGGTGAAGGAACATTTCGGCAAACGGCTGCGACGACTGCGTGGCGAGCTATCGCAACGCGAAGCCGCTCAGGCGCTGGGTATACCCACTACGACGCTGTCTAGTTTGGAGCAGCAAGAGACAGTCCCGCGAGGACCGATGCTGCAACGCCTGGCCGATCACTTTGGCGTCCCCATTGAATATTTCTACCCGCCAGGAAAGCGGACTACGGAATCCGCGCGCGAGTGGCTGCGGCAGCTTCGCCAGCGCTCTTTTGATGCGACTCCGACTGTCGCTACGCATTCCGACATCGACTTTGATGACGAGACAAAGGAGCAGTTCGCTGCGGGGGTGAGAAAACGACTTGCAAAAGCTAAAGATCAGCGGTGACTCACTAGCGCATGAGGAGATCGCCGAAACCTTACTAGAAGAAGTCGGTGCCCCGGATGCGCTACCAACCAACGAAGCAAAGATTCTCGACTATCTCGGCCTGCGCCAGCTCAGCTTCGATTTTGGGGATGAGCCGGATTTTGTGCAGCTCACGCCGTCTATCCCGAAGCATCTTCGTGCTGCGCTTAGTGTCAATGATCGCGTCGTAGTCACGCATACCGAGTTGGGGCCAAAGCGCCACCGGTGGAGCGTCTTTCACGAAATTGCACACTTCGTTCTCCCGGAGCATCTTGAGAAGATTTTCCTCGATACTGACAAGACGCTCAGCCTCTGGACGAAGAGTCGGATAGAACGTGAGGCGAATAGTCTCGCGGCGGATCTTATGTTTCAGGTCAATCGGTTTACCGAGGAGGCGCTCGATCTCCCAATGTCCTGCCGCACCGTGCTTGATCTCGCCCCGCGCTATGACGCCTCCTACGAATCAGCGATGCGCAGATACGTTGAGCGCCACGTGCTTCCGTGCGCGGTTATCGTCTACGAAAAAACGACAAATGCGATCGGGGACGATGTCGAAGATGCAAAGTACAAGATTCACTACACGGTGACCTCTGCCCCTTTTCGGCGGCAGTACTTCGCCGGTGTTAAGACTGCATCTGAACTCACGCGCGGGTCCGATATTTTTCAGGTGCACGGTTCGTGGAACATCGGAAACATTGTCGAGACTGAACTCGCTGTCGAACGCGAGGAAGGGGAGCCGTGGAAGTTCCAAACGGAGCTTTTCACAAACGGCTATAAGATTTTTCAATTCATCATCCGCCCATCGCACTAGGGGTGGTGGCCCACATCTCCGCGCGACCGCGAATCGCATCTCTGGGGCCTGCAATTTTACAAAGGGAGCGTTTCGGTCGGCAGTTCACCAAGGACTTCACCGTTGTTTCTGATCTTTATTTAGCTCTCGTTCGGTTCGAGTTTTCCGCGCTGCGAAGTCGGAGCCTCACAGTCCCATAGCCAATCCCTAGCTTCTTGGCAATCTCCCGCAGGCTGGCCCCTTCTTCCTTGAGTCGGACGATTTCATCCCGGTCCACAATCCGGCGCGGGCGACCTAATTGTTTCCCGCAAGCGCGAGCATGCCTAATTCCCGCGTTGACCCGCTCCCGGATCAGGTCGCGCTCAAGCTGGGCAACAGCCGAGACGATCGTGAAAAGCGCCTGACCGAGTGGACTGGTGGTGTCAATGTTTTCTTGGTACGAGATGAATTGGACGCCGAGCGAGCGGAATTCTTCGAGCGCGAGCAGGAGATGCTTGGTGCTTCTAGCAAAGCGGTCAAAGCGCCAAACGAGGATGGCGTCAAACTTCCGCTTGCGTGCGTCGGCCATCAAGTTGTTCAGCCCTGGTCGCGAATCCTTAGCGCCGGATTCGCCCACGTCGACATATTCTCGGAAGACTTTGAATTTCCGCGCGGTGCAGTAGGCTCTCAGGTCGCGCAGTTGGAGGTCGCAGCTCTGATCTTTGGTGCTGACGCGTCCATAGATCGCCACTCGCATAGTCTCGATCTACCGAGCAGAGGAAGAGGCGGACAAGGTGAAATGACAAAACGTCCGTTATTGAACCAAGAAAAGGCCAGCCCTAGAGTGTTGATCTTGCGGGGCCAATTTCACCGAGTCCAGCTCCCGTTTTTGAAACAGGCGCGGGAGGGCCTCACGTGCCCCCCGAACGAGCTGGCCTGCTGATCATGATTGGGCGCACCGAGCGTTTTGCCGCCAACCGCGCCGCTCTTTTCCTGCGTTTCTCCTCTAACCACTGGTAATAGGCAACATTGCGACCCCCGATCTGGTTTTTATAAGGAGCTGGTCGACTTCGTGGCGAAGAAACAGAACGGCCACGGAGTGGATGCCGAGACGATCAGAAAGGAATTTGTCAGTCGCCAGATCAACGGACGTGGCATCAACGCAGCGAGAGTCGCCAGATACATTCGGTACGCGGTCAACCATGGCTAGTTTCGCGTGGTGAAGAACGGCGGTGCCAAATGAAGTTTGATCCTGGGCAGGTTGTTGCAACGCCCGGAGCCTTCGCAGCATTCGAGGCCAGCGGTGATCAACCGCTGGATTTGTTATTGAAGCATGTCAATCTCTATCCAGGCGACCTCTCGCCAGAGGACGTTCAAGAGAACCAGCGCAGCGTTGAGAACGGATGGAGAATCCTGTCCGCTTATCGACTGTCCGACGGCACCAGGATTCGGCTTATAACGGAAAGCGACCGCTCCAGCACATGCATTCTGCTACCACCGGAATACTAAAAACGCGAGCACGAACCCTCAAGACTCACTTTTCGGAGTGGGGTTTTTTATTGCTCAGAACGAAAGTACCTTCGTAACGTGTCACAGCAAGTCCGTTCGCGGGAAAATTAGGGCATGGCCCAGCGGATCTACCCTACGGGAAGCCATAGTCATTACTGTCAGGGCACATGCTCGAATCATTATGTAAGCCCAACACTTGCGAATCCGCGATCCACATTGCAGGACAGAATTGCTATCGCACTCGGCGTGCCACAGATCACACTCAGAAAATATCAGTGGGCTCGACATGTGACAGCTAAGACTCCTCAATCCCTTTGCGGTCAGTACCTCAATAACAAAGTTTATCCACCACCAAAATTGGTGACGGACGATTATGCTGTCGGATACGATCAACACGGCGCGATCTTGTTTCTCTTCCTGAAAGGCGTCATCAAAACGCACCTGCAAATTCTTGCTCTGTTGGGATTAAACCAGATGGATTTCCGCACTTGCGGCAAGCAGTCGCGCCAAGAGCTGAGGAAGGCTGTCAAGTTCAATGAGCACGAGAGTCCAAAGGCGGCAGAACTCAATGTTGGCTGGTTTTTCCATGGACGGGCTGGTTACATCTGTGAGTTCAACGATACTAAGCGGAACCGCCAGCACTTGCCTTACATCTATCCGCTGCTCGATCACATGACTGACTGGTTTGCAAAGACACTACCGAAGCAGTTTTGGGCACAGAATCGCGCAATACCTAGAGAGTTTCGACAAGGCGGGACTTCTGCATATTCGACGGTCACTTTGCTCAAAAGTGCTCCCGCTGCGGTCCACGTAGACGGCAATGGAATCCCTTATGCTTGCCTGACCTCTGTAGCGCCAGAAAAGCCGCACAAGTACACGGGTGGCACCTTCTGTATGGTGGAACGTGGGCTCTCCTTTTCTGTGCAGCCCGGTGATCTGCTAATTGCCTCAACGCATAAGAACCATCACTGCAATCTCTCGCCAGTGATCAATACAAAGTACAGCGTCATCGCCTATTTCAAGTACCAGATTCGCAAGACTGATCTAACATCCACTATCCTGCAGGATTGGTACACGGAGCAAGCAAATCCTGGCAGTTGGAAACTCAGAAAAGGAAGGTCCAAATAGATACGGCCCACTGAGATTGGTTTTCAGCAGGCCGCATACACCCGTGAGCAAAAGGATCCGACTAGCGTCGGTGAACAATCAGATAATACGAAGTCGGAACCTTGAACGGACAAAGAAAGAGCCGCCCTTTTCAGAGCGGCTCATGGGTTGAGGGTTACAGGTTAAGGGATTCGATGCCTAGTTCGTGGCAGAGTTCGGTGATCTGCTGAAGCTGGTCGTCTTCGTCGAGCGATTCGAAGTATTGAACGACGTCGTCAAACGTCGGATCTTCTGCGTACTCGTAGTCCGGCACGCCAGTTGTAATCTTGGCGGGCGCTGGCTCGGCTTTGACGGGGAGCGGAAGCTGAGCTTCGGGAGTGCGGGCTGTTGCAAGCTCGGCGTTTAGTTCCTCTACTTTCGTCTCAAGCTCAACGACCTTCGCTTGCAGCAACTCCTTCGGTGTTGGGCCGGGATTGTTTTTGCCTCCTCCCGTCGTGGTGGGAGGCTTCAAGAGTTTGTCGATGTACTGGCGGCTTACACCAAAACAATCGTTGACAAACTCTTCCCAGGTCATCATCTTCCCGCGAATCACAATCCGCGTGTTGTGGAATCCGGTCGGGAATTTGGCCTTGAGCTTCAGCACTGTCTCGCGATTCTCTGCGAGATACTGCTTGAACGTTTCGGTCTTCTTTTCAAAAGCCAAGTCGGCCGCGTAGTAGTCTTTGCACGTCTGCCCGATAAGGTAGGCGTCCTCAACTAACGAGGCCAGCTCTTCGGCTTCAAGTTCCGCCGGGGTTTGATCCTCAAGAGCCTTTTCTTCAGCAGCGTCAATATCCGCTTCGGCAATCTCGAATGATGTTTCCATGGACTTGCTCCATTAGGCCGGGATAACCGGTCGTCAGATGGAGTTGTGGGGAAAGGTGTTCAGGCTTTCCTTCTGCTCAATATCTAATACTGAAAAATTGGGAAGTTTCTTACGATTGCGCCAACTTTATTTTCAACTGCCAGGCTAGTCACCGGTTCTATAGCAGAACGTGGCTCCGTGAAGTTGCATATCAGTAAGTGACCCAATGCCCACTCAGTGATCTATATACAAGAGCTTGGCTCGCGCCTTGTTTCGGGCCAACTTTAGAAGAAGGGCCGAGCGGACATGGTAAGAGGTCGCTTTCGCTGTTGCGACCGTGTCCGGCTAGACGCTCACGACTGAGGTGGTTGCCTTTCAGGGCGGCTCGAAAACGGGTCAAAACAACTCTGCTTATTCCAAAACTGAAAAACACGCTAATGAAATACCGATTCGCCGGTTCGCCCGCAGCCACGGTCTGCTATTGAGCGCAGGTCGCACCTTGTTGCGGGCCAAGCGCGGGCGCGGGAACTCATCTAAATGGCTTTCGCCTGGAGTGGGCGGAAATGTTCGGGTCTCTGGAGCTTCTGATCTGCGGAGCAGATCCGTTTCACTTGTACGTAGCGTTTTGTGTTTCTTGTTCTCAGAGCGAAGCGACATCAGCGTTTTTCCTGCGGAGCAGACAGCTCAGTCGTCTCGCTGAGCGTTGAGAACAGAGACTGCTTGTAAAACTGAGATCAGAGTCAAAATATGAGAGACGAGACTAGTGCCGCTCCGGCACCACTGATGTTCCGACTCGGCACCACTAAGACGTGAATCCTGTTCCTCTCCGGTACCACTAACTCGCTAGTGCGGCACCACTGCCCAGCTTTTTAGGAAACCATTTGTTGTGATCGACAATTAGTTGAAGATGCTGACTTCTTATTCAAGTTGCGGAGGTCAACAACAATGAGTTTTAGAGAAACATTTCAAAAAACACTGGACGCTCAAGTCAAGCGTGCCCTGGCAGATCATCCAGAGTTCGTCATTCGAGAGATCGGCCATGAACTAACAGCCACCATCGGAGAGATTCGCGCTGCCTTGAAACGTCTCGGTGTCACCATGCGGGACGGTCGTCCGCCGCGTCGCAATTCGGAGAACTAACCTCATGTGGGAAATTCAGAAGAGGGTGATGCGAGCTAAGCGCGTCATTCTAAATAACGACTGGGAAGTTGACGAAGGGAAACGAACTGAGATCGTCAAGGGTCGGGTCATGTACGGCTTCCTTGAAACGCTCTCCGACCTAGCCAACAACAAGACCGGAAAGATGGCTTGCGGGATTCCCGCCATCTGTCGCGCCTCTGGTCTGTCGCGCTCCACCGTGATCCGTTGCCTAGCCATCGCCCGTCGCCATCGGTTCATCACCGACACTGGCGAGACCTTACCACCTCCGTACGAGACAATCGTGTATCAGATGGAGCCGCGCGTTTTTATGCTTCTCGCCAAAGGCTATCTGGATACAAGCTATGCCTCCGTTGAGGAAGTGATGGAGGATCTAGGGTTCAGCGAATTGACAGCTCACCTGATCTTCTTCAAGCACGATGTGCTAAGCCGATTTTACGAGAAACATCGGGATGGAGGCACGGATGATCAGTATCTCGAGATGGCTAAGCCCTACTGGCGTCCGGGCCTTTTCAACAGCCGTGGTATCGGAACACCTTGGGAATGGAGACCTGGTTGTGATCAGAATGCATACGCTGCAATGAAGCGTGCTCTGTTTCTCACGGTTTGCAAGCAGATGGACAAAGAAGCACAGACCTGGGTAACTCCGACGTTGGTAGAAGTCGAGCAAGGAGTGTCGGCATGAAGCTTTGACAAGGCGTGTTTAAACTTCGAGCCGCGTGAGAGCTGGGTCCTGTCAGCCGCTACTCGCCAATCGGCAGGCGCACTAAGACTTCCTTGCGTCGGAAGAAGCCGCGAACAATCCCAATTGCTGCACTGATGGCAAGGCCGATGCAAAGCGCACGTTGGTCGTCGGTGACTCCGAACATCCAGTAAAGCACGAAGGCCGCGATTGGAACCGTGTACCAAATCGCATACCACATCCCGCAATAAAACATATTCCAAACGCGCCCGAAGATTGAAGGTGGCTCGTAGCGGATGACAAGACGTCCGTATAAGCGCTCGTTTTCGAGCCGCTCCGCTTCGCGCTCGGCCATCCACCGTTCGTGCTCTATGTGCTCCGCTTGAATCTCCGCCCTCGTTTTTCGGCGCGTAGTTGCCGAACGGAGCCTTCGCGGCCAGGAACGCCAGCTCGCCGTCCATCTGGTTCCCGGCTTGCGCCTTGAAGATGCCGAGCATTACTTGCTCGCTCGGAGTCAGTCTGCTTTCGTCCATGTTATTTACCTGCCATTGCGGCCTACGCCAGGAATCGTTCGAGTGCGATCAGTTGAAGTCGGCCGATCGCGTTCCGAGCAGGAAAGCGATCATGGTGACCCGATCGGGGAGATCGACCTTCCGCCCGCCCGGCAAGGACTGGGCCATCTCCATCAATTGTGTGGTTGAAATGTTCTTAAAATCGGAGAGGTTCATCAGGGCACTGCGAACCCGGCTTCGAATCGGCGGAAGTACGACCAAACGGTCCATACGCCCTCCTACGAGGGAATCGAAGATCAAGGAGAAGACTCTAGGTAGGAGTGGAAGGACGGCCTCTGGGCTGACCCGGAGGCTAAAACGCGCTACTACGATGTTCTAGCTCGGCTACCGGCTGGGTAGACAATGGAGCCGGGCCGGAGTTGGAACAAATAGGCCGATGGGTTGAGCCGAAGGTTGGAAGAGTTTTGGAACGGCTAGTATTCATCTGCCAGTAGGAGTGTCGTCACGCTGCGATCTGCTTCCGTGATGATCCAAATCTCGACTCCAGTCCTCAGCGTGTAGGACGACAGGAGCCGGAACCCTTCCCGCAAGCTTAGTTCATTTTCCCGGACATCGTGCGCGTCTACATTTCCCCAGTCGCCAGAGACATGTCGAAATAGAAAGGCCAACGGATCGTCTCCGCTGGCCTCCATTGCTGCTAACGCTCCTGGCGTTGCCACGACCCGACCGGGAGAAAACTTGGCCCCGCTCACTTCACCATCTTGATGAGGCCGTGGTTCCGGCTGTAGGCGGTGTAGCGGTGGATTCGCTCGGCCGTTATTTTCTTGCCGTCGATTTGTCGACCGGAGAATTCTTTGACGAGCATCGCCGCGTCAACGGTGCCCCTCGCTTTTACGAACTTCACGAACTCCAGCAGGAACCCGCGTTTGACTGTTTCAGTTGAGCCGATCGTGTACTTCGCGTCCTCGGCTGGCTTGGAAGGCTTCTTCGCTTTCTCGGCCTTCCCATTCTCCGGTCTGTCGTTTGCAGCTGCCCGCTTCGCATCTGTCGCGCCTTGCTTCTTCATCGCCGATCTCCTTTTGAATTGATTGACTCATTGGGGGAACAGCGATCTTCTACCGGCAGGCAACGCTTTGAGATCAACGTTCTGGAGGCTCAGTTTGTGGGAGTCGCCGGAGGCTCCAGCATCAGGTCCGTCGACCGAGTTTCGAACAGGACGGCGATGGTGGGTATACGGCGGGCCATTCGCAGGAAAACGCCGTCCAGTATCGCCTGTCGGGTTGTACCTACGCTCGTGGCGGGACCGAGAACGCCAAAGAGCCCAGATAAACCGGGCATTGACCACAATATGCCACGCATTTAATATGCGGGCGTGATGGCGACGGGTTCTTCATTTATCGGCCAACTACTGGGACATTATCGAGTTCGAGAGCAGATTGGCGCGGGCGGAATGGGGATGGTGTTTCGAGCGTCCGACGAGCAACTCGAACGCGATGTGGCGATAAAGGTTCTTCCCCCCGGATTGCTGGCCGACGAATCAGCCCGGAAGCGCTTTCGACGGGAAGCACTGGCTCTAGCGAAGTTGAATCACCCCAATATTGGAATAGTCCATGAGTTCGGAAGCCAGGATGGAGTGGACTATCTGGTGATGGAATACGTCGGTGGAGCACCCATCGACACACGCCACGGATCCGGGCCGCTCTCGCAAAAGGAAATACTGCGCGTGGGATTTCAGCTTGCGGACGGGCTCGCGAGTGCACATGAGCACGGGGTTATTCACCGCGATTTGAAGCCTGCAAATCTCAGGTTGACTGGGGACAACCGACTCAAGATTCTGGATTTCGGCTTGGCGCAGTTTGTGCGACGCGTCACCGATGTCGATGAGACTGCGAGCGTTGTCGAAAAACACTTCAGCGGGACGCTTCCCTATATGGCTCCGGAGCAGTTGGGGGGAGAACCACTAGATTCACGATCGGACATCTGGTCGGCGGGGGTGGTTCTCTATGAACTGGCAACAGGACACCGCCCATTTGACTCCCCTCACGGTCCACTCTTGGCGGAAGCGATCTTAAACAAGTCTCCGGCCGCGCCGAGCACTCTGAATCCTAAGATTTCTCCGGGGCTTGACTCGATCATTCTCAAATGCCTAGATAAAGATCCCGACAGGCGCTATCAGTCGGCACGCGAGTTGCGCGTCGATCTTGACCGCCTGACCATGCCCATTTCTCAGGTTCCCTCCGCAAAGACTCAGCGTGTGGCTGCTTCTCGGCTGAGGATCAAACAGACGCTCGCTCTGCTGAGCGTGCTCGCATCCGTGATCTTAGGAGTATTCATCTACTTCCATTTTCGATCAAGCTCAGTCCGGCAGGTTGTCGCGCAACCAATCACCCGACGGCGCACTGTAGCTGTTATGAATTTCAAGAATTCCACAGGTCATCCCGAGACGGCATGGCTTTCCACTGCTCTCCCGGAGATGCTGACAACTGAACTTGCGGCTGGGGAGAAATTGCGCACTATACCCGGCGCTGAGGTTACGCAAACGAAAATCAATCTGTCGTTGCCAGATTCAGATTCGTTGTCCGCGCGAGACCTGTCGGAAGTGGGAAAAAGTCTGGGTGCCGACCTAGTAGTGGTCGGCTCGTATGTAGACCTAAGTAGTGGAAGATTTCGCGTCGATCTACATCTGCAAGATGTGACTACCGGTGAGACTTTGATTTCGGTCAAGCAGACCGGAGATGCGAATAATCTCGATGACTTGGTCGGGCGGGCGGGAGCCCAATTGCGAGAAAAGTGTGCGGCAGGTCAGGTGAGTCCGCAAGGCCTGGCCGAAATCCGAGCTGCCTTCCCGTCTACTCCTGAAGCATCAAAACTCTATGCGGAAGGCTTGGCAAAGCTGCGCGTCAACGAGGCGATCGCAGCTCGTGACCTTCTTCAAAAAGCAGTCACAGCGGACCCGAACTATGCTTTGGCTCATTCGGCACTAGCAGCTGCCTGGACTCTTCTCGGATATGACGAGAAGGCCCGTCTGTCGGCAAAGAGCGCATACGAACTTTCGGCATCGCTCTCCCGCGAAGACCGCTTGCTCACCGAAGCCCGCTACCGCGAAACTTCGAAAGAGTGGGACAACGCTGCCCAGAGCTACCGTACCCTTTTTGGATTTTTCCCCGACAACTTGGAGTATGGCCTGCTCCTCGCCAGGGCGCAAGCGCTCGGGGGAAAAGGTAAAGAAGCTCTGACGACAGCGGAATCGCTGCGCCGTCAGCCGCCCCCAGCGAATGACGATCCGCGGATCGAACTAGCCGCCTCTGAGGCGTGGAAATCCCTGGGTGACTTCAAGCAGAGTCAAGCGTTCGCCGGTCAGGCAGCACAAAAAGCAAGAGCACAGAACGCGAAAATGCTTCTGGCCCGCGCGTTGTACCAGCAGGCAAGGGCATCAGAATACCTTGGCGACCTTAACGATGCGATGACCGCCGGCGAGGAGGCTAGCCGCATCTACCAAACCATCAACGACCGCTATGGCTTGGCGAGCACGCTGGAAGTGACAGGCCAGGTCTTTGCCGATCGTAGCGATTATCCCGGCGCGCTGGGTAAATTCAAAGATCAACTAGCGATCGCGAGAAAGGTGGGCAACCGCAAGGCAGAATCGTCCGCGCTTAACAACATAGCGCTCGTCCTAAATCAGCAAGGCGACCGGGAAGGAGCACGAAATATGCTCGCCAAGGCCCTCCCCATTTTTCGCGAAGTCAGCGACAAGAGCGGCTACGCCATGACGCTGCTTAACATCGCTGGCATGATGAAGGACGATGGAGACCTGGCCGGAGCAAAGAAGAACTACGACCAGGCGCTAACACTTCTCCGTGAGATCAATGATCAGAATGGTATCGCGTCGTCACTCGCCGCTCTTGGTACGGTGTTGGACGCGCAGGGCGATTCCGCTGGCGCAAAGAAAATACTGGAGCAGGCCGAGGCCATTGATCTTGCTGGCGGGCAAACCAGCCCTTCCAGCAACAAGCTGATCGCTCTTGGCGACGTGCTCCAAAACCTGGGTGATCTGCAGGGCGCGCGCAAAGACTACGATAGCGCACTCACCGTATCCCGTGCCGCCGGGGATAAGAGCACAGCAGCTTACGCTCTCGTGGGTCTGGGAAGCTTGGAACTAAAGGCAGCCGATTTCAAACAGGCGCGTAAGAATTACGAGGAAGCTCTCGCCCTTCGCAACGAGTCAGGGGAGAAAGACACAATCCCCAGCACACAGATAGCGATCGCCGAACTAGCCATCGAAGAAGGCCATCCCGACACAGGGGAAGGACCCGCAAGAGAAGCTCGCGACGAATTTCAGAAGGCACATAAGAGCGACGACCAGATTACCGCTGCCACCGTTCTTGTGGCTGCACTCCTGGCGAACGGTAAGAAAGAAGAAGCTTCCAGAGAGGCGGAAAAGACTGCTCCGCTCGCGGCAAAAAGCCAGAACCTGAGCGTGCAGTTGGCGTTCGCTGTTGCTCGGGCGCGCGCTGAGGCCGCTTCCCAAGAAATTGGCGCGGCCAAAACCATCCTCAAGCAAGCGTTGGCCAAGGCAACAAGGTCAGGCTATATCGGTTACCAACTCGAAACCCGCCTGGCACTCGAAGAACTGGAGCTGAAATCCGGGAAATCCACAGCCTCCGGCGCTCGCCTGGAGCAGTTGCAAAAGGACGCCAAAGAGAAGGGATTCGATCTCATTGCACGTAAGGCGAGCGGGCTCTAACTGGTCCCCGGAGAGTGTGCAAAGTTTTGTAATTTTGGTTCTTGTTTCTTGACATTCGCAAGGCTGAGGGTGATACTGCGCACGTTAGTCTAGCCGCAAGCTTCCCCGGCTTGTGTGAAACATTTCCTTACCGCGCTTTCGGCACGACCTTAGTCAGCGCACAAGCAAGAAATCGGTCGGCGAAAAATGAACTCCAAAGTTACAAACGACGTGTTGCTCCTAAGACTGCTGAGTGTATTCGCCACAGTTGTTTTAGCGTCGCAGCCGGTACAGTCCCAGACTCCGAACTTTATCACCGTCGATCCTCCTCAGTCTGGGTTTACCCAAGTGTATGGGATCAATAACAAAGGGGTAATGGTGGGCGAGGTCCTTTCACTACTCAGCGGTGAGGATGAAGGATTTCTTCTGCAGAACGGCGCATTCACACTGTTCGAGTTTGGGGAGAATACTAATTTCAATGGAATCAATGACAACGGCGACGTGGTGGGGATCGATTGTAACGGTTCCTGTAACAATTGGAACAGTTTTCTGTACAGCCAGGGCGCGAGTACGCCGATCGTCGTGCCCAACGCGACTGACACCTTTGCGCAGGGAATCAACAATGTGGGTCAGGTCGTTGGCTACTACTACGATACCTCTGGAAACTACTATGGGTTCCTACTAAGTGCGGGCCTTTACAGTAAAATTGATTATCCCGGATCCAAGTTCACTTACGCTTCGGGGATCAATAATGTAGGAGCGATTGTCGGCCAATATGAGAATTTCGACGGGAGTGTACACGGCTTCCTACTTCAGAACTTTCTGCTTCAGAATGAAACTTTTAAGTCGATCGATTATCCAGGCGCCACGGTTACGGTTGCTTACGGGATTAACGACGGCGGCCAGATTGTTGGCGAATGGGGCACCACCGACTCCCACGCTCTTGGATTCGAATACAATCCGGCTAGTCCGGTGAATAACGGTTTCACCACCATCGACTTTCCAGCCGTTGGAAGTGGTAGCCTAGCGGTTTATGGAATGAATGACGCTGGTCAGCTCGCGGGCGGGTACTCCGACAGTGAGTCCCGGTACCATGGATTCGTTTTGGCTGTAGGCCCGTTTGCCTATGTCGCTAACAGCTCCAGTGCCTCGGTCTCGATGGTTGACATTCCCACGTCGCTACCGGTAACCACAATAACTGTCGGATCTGGCCCTTCGGGAATCGCTGTCTCTCCCGACGGAAGCCAGGTTTACGTTAGCAATTACACCAGCAACAGCGTGTCGGTGATCGGCACCACTTCGACCCCTCCCACCGTAACCGCTACTGTCCAGAACATACAATCTCCCTTGGGCGTGGCCTTTACTCCTCCAGACGGAATTGAGGCCTATGTGGTGAACGGATCTGCCAACATGGTTTCGGTGATCGACACCACAACGAGTCCCCCGACTGTAGTGGGCACAGTACCGGTGGGGACCAGTCCGGTTGGGGTCGCGATGGCATATACGTCGCAAGGGACGTTCGCCTACGTGACCAACTCCGGGACGAACAACGTTTCCGTGATCGCGGTCGGAAATAATCCCACTGTCGTTAAGACCCTCAACGTAGGTTCCGAGCCTTCTGCGGTCGCCGTCACGCCGAACAGCAGTTTGGCTTACGTCACAAATTTGTCAAGCGGCACCATCTCAATAATTTCCGTTGCCACCAATACGGTGACGGCGACCATCACGGTTGGAACGAACCCCTCCGGCGTCGCCTTCACGCCGGACAGCAATTTTGCTTATGTTGCGAATAGTGGTTCGAATAGCGTTTCGGTAATCGACACCACAACGAGCACCGTAGTAAACACTGTGACGGGCTTCAACCAACCCGTTCAGGTGGCGCTGTCCACGGATGGAGCTTACGCGTATGTCACGAACGGGAATGGAACCGTATCTGTGATTGCCACAGCGAGCAACACGATCGTTGGGGCTCCGGTAGCGGTCGGGTCGTCTCCAACTGGTGTTGCGATCCAGCAAGTCCCTCAAACAGAGCTGCAAATCACCCAGCCGTTAAGCCCGACTCAGCCGAATAACTTTGACTTCGGGACGAACAACTACCAAGTGCAATATCCACCGGGAACGCAATTCTCTGGCGTGTACATGACTATTACGTCGGTCCCCATCACCCAGGCCCAGTTTCAGCAGCGCGTTGCAGGCACTGCATTTGCCGGTGCCGCCTGCGTCGTTTATGCGGGTGCGGGAGGCAACTGCGTGGACGATCAAGTGACGTGTTCGAATAGCCCGAGTGGCATCCCGCTTATTGACTGCCCGAGTTCACAGCAGCTCATTGACGTGCAGACCAGCTTCACTACGTCGCAATCGATTGTCAATCCCGCCTACCTCACCGCTCCCATCGGACAAAATCAATGGCAGAACATCTTCAGCGACTACATTGGCCAAGGTCCCTTAATTACCATTAAGGGGAAGACCACGGGCTTCTCGGAATTCGTGGCAGTCGATCTTGGCACGGGCGACCAGGGCCAAGCCCAGTTCCAGATTCTCAACCCGGTCTTTCCGCAGACCTATAGCCAGGGCCAGGTGATTCCGATTTCAATTCAATTGCTGTCGGTTGACCCTCCCCACAACCCCATCACAGGCGCCCAGGCCAACATTTCGGTGGTGATGATTGCTGATGGCTTAGGCAATCCGCAGCAAAAGGAGGTTTTTTCGCAAGCCAACGCTTTCACAGGGGGCGGGAACGGCATTTACAACTATAGCCTCAACGCGACCTCGTATGCAGCGGGCATCTACAGCGTGACGATCTATGGCCAAGTGTTCCCTGTGTATCAGGGACAGTTCACCTTGCAGGGCACGGGCGAACCATTCGTAGGTCTCTCGGCGACCACGCTTAACTTTGGCACCCAAATCGTTGGCACAACCAGCGCAGTGCAGACCGTCACGATGACCAATACGGGTAGCGGGACGCTGTCGAACATCAGCGTTTCAGCCGCGGGCGACTTTGCCCAGATGAATAACTGTGGCTCATCGCTCGGCGCAGGATCAAACTGCACGATCTCGGTTACATACACTCCAACCGTTGTAGGAAACGAAAGCGGGAGCGTTTCCATCTCCGATAATGCAGCGGGCAGTCCGCAGCAGATAACGTTAACCGGGACTGGAGTGCCAGCAGTTGCCGTTTCGCCTTCGACGCTTTCATTCACGCCCCAGCTCGTCAACACCGCAAGCGCCACTCAGACCGTCACGCTCACGAATTACCAGGTGGTGCCGGTCAATATAGGAAGTATTTCAACATCCGGTCCGTTTTCGGAAACCGACAATTGTGCGAACACTCAAGTACCAGCCGGAGGTACTTGTTCTATCAATGTTACTTTTGCTCCGACAGCCAGCGGACCAGCGACAGGTTCCGTGGTCGTCACCGATAGTGGCCCCGGAGGCTCTCCAACCGTTCAGCTTTCAGGAACAGGTTCAGGAACCGTGCCCAACGGATTCGTCGACGTTTCCAGCATGAATTTCCCCCGCGCTCAACATGAAGAGACACTACTCTCGTCTGGCGGAGTGCTGATCACAGGTGGAACGCCGACGACAGCAGCAGGGCAACTCTATAATCCGGCCACAACAAACTTCACGGTTACAGCTAACAACATGTCCACGACTAGGACCTGGCACAGGAGCCGCACGGTTGGAAAAGGCGATGTGCTCGTGCTCGGGGGCGTGGATTCCAGTGGAAACTTTCTGGCTAGCGCCGATTTATACGACTCGAAGACGAATATGTTCTCGCCGACCGGCAGTATGTCCACACCTCGGGCCATGCCCACAGCAACTTGGCTGGGCACTCCGCGTGTGCTTCTGGTAACAGGAGGGCTGAGTTCGTCGGGTTCGGATGGTCCGCTGTCATCGGCTGAGACCTACGATCCGGGAACCGGAACCTTCACGCTGACGACCGGGAGCATGTACACGCCTCGTTACAACCATGCGGCAAGCGAATTGCAGGACGGCACGGTTTTGATCACAGGTGGTAGATGTGATCCTAGTCCCGATTGCGTTCCCGACGTTGGGATTAGCGCCGAAATTTTCGATCCGAACACTGGCCTGTTCACCCGCATCAACGACATGAACGTCAGCCGAGTGCTGCATACATCAACTCTACTGGCGAACGGCAACGTGTTGATCACCGGAGGATCCACCGGCACGGAAGATACTGCCGAGATTTACAATTTTGCGAATCAAACCTTCATTCCAACCGCGACTGAGATGGTCGGCGGTCCGCTCATGGGACATCGTGCTACGGCGTTAAGCACCGGCAAGATTGGGACATATCAAGTTCTGATCACCGGGGGAAACTACACAGCGGAAGCTCAGGTGTACGATCCGACATATCAGACCTTTACCGCAGTGGGCAGCTTGACGACTCCTAGGTCATTCCATACTGCGACCCTGGTCAAAGGCGGGGTGATCGTTACCGGTGGAAGTGATGAGCCATGCGAGGGTGCTCTACCTAATTGCCTGCAACCGTGGGCCAGTGCAGAGCTGTATACTCTGGAGCCGCTCACAGTCACTCTCACTCCTAGCATGAACCCTGCATATTTGAACGAGCCGGTGACCTTTTCGGTAGTGGTCGGCGCCACTGGACCGACTCCGACTGGGTCGGTTTCTTTCAAAGAGGGAAAGACTATCCTGGGGACCGTACCGCTGGTCGATGGACAAGCCAGCTTGACAACGAAATTTGCGAAGACCGGAACTTTCTCGATCGTGGCCAGGTATTTGGGAGACCAGAACTACGAACCGCAAAATTCTAACACTATTAAGGAGGTCGTCGAACTAGACGCCACAAGCACGGCTCTGGCTTCAAGCGTGAATCCGTCAAGCTATGGCCAGGCAGTCACGTTTACAGCGACCGTCAGTTCGGCAGGACCGACTCCAACCGGAACTGTGACCTTCAAAAACGGGAGCAAGTCGATCGGCAGCGCGACCCTCAGCGGCGGCGTGGCTGCGATTACAGTATCCACTCTCCCGGTCGGCACTTCGACGATCACGGCAAGCTACGGCGGGGACTCGGAGCACGCAAAGAGCACGTCACCGCCTCTGGAGCAAGTCGTAAATCAGGCGACTTCGACAACGACCGTCGTGTCGTCGGTGAATCCTTCCCAAGCGGGAGAGAAGGTCACGTTCACGGCGACGGTGACCTCGCCGACCACCACACCGACTGGAACGGTGAAATTCATGGATGGAGGTACTGAACTGGGAACGGGGAACCTAAAGAAGGGGAAAGCGAGCTATAGCACGTCTACCCTGAGCGTCGGTTCTCACAACATCACAGCGGTGTATGAGGGGAACGCTAACATTAGCGGAAGCACGTCAACGGTACTGGTGCAGACCGTGAACTGACACCTGATGGAGAACCGACCTCGACGCTCAAGGTGGGCACTACGTCGGTCAAAGCGGTCTGCGCCGGCGACTCGAACTTCGGCGGCAGCACGTCGAACAAGACGAAGCAGGTGGTAGAGAAAGCCGGGAAGTGAGGGTTTGGCACGCAGAGCGTCACGGCGACGTAAAAGGGCAGCTCCAGCTTTGACGGCACCTCCGCCTCGCTGACAGACGGTGAATTAGTTCACAACCTGCGGTTGCTGTGCGTGAACTTGTTGAAACCAGAGCAGCTAAAGCAAAAACCTGCCGCGAGGTTGCTGTATAGCGCCCGCCAGGTTAACGGCGGTGAACTTGTTGGTTCCTTTAGGCGGATAGCTCACCATAGAAGAACTGTGAAGTTCCTCCCCTTGTCGTCGGTCGTTTCCTGCCTTGGCGGTGTCGCGTGGTGAAGCTGCCGCTCCGCACCAAAACTCTGGGCACGAAGGTGAGCGAGGAGGAGTTCGCGCAACTGGAGGCAGCGGCCAGCGAGCGCGGGCTGACCCTGAGCGAGTGGTGCCGCGAGCTGGCGCTGACGGAGCTGACGACGCACTCCGCCGACGAAATCATCCTCGCGGAAGTGCTGGCGTTGCGGATGCTGTTTCTGAAGACGGTGCAGGCGCTCGGGAAAAAAGCGAGGTGACGACGGAGCAACTGCGGAAGCTGATCGAGCGGATCGACGGGGAGAAGCAGGCGAATGCGGAGGCGCGGCTGCGGAAACAGCTGCTTGAACTATAACCAGAGCGTCAGATCAAGTCTGAGCTATTACAAATGAAGGGCGCTAAAATGACGAAACGCTTTCTCTCCAATACCAAGGTTTCTCTCCAAAAACCCGTCTTGTTGGCAGGCGCAGGACGTCAGAACCTGCTGTCGCCTGTAGCTTTGGCCCTTGGAGTCCCTCGCGCGCGGTTCGAGGACAAGGCGGCAGAATTCAGAACCTGCTGTCGTGGCTAGCCTTCGAGTTTCCTTTCCCACTCTCTCCGCCAGTTTTCATCCTAGTTAGTCCAATGAAGTCCAGAACCACTGGGAAAGCGGCGTACTTGGGCGGAGTCCCTTCCATCCACACTCTTCGAGAGCGACTCTTTCGCTGGG
>Ga0074044_10000852_pt1 | contig 28434 bp, 30 predicted proteins | sample BogForMeECP23OM1_FD_94443 | JGI IMG/M metagenome (GOLD analysis project Ga0074044, IMG submission 94443) | Bog forest soil microbial communities from Calvert Island, British Columbia, Canada - Bog Forest MetaG ECP23OM1 | ecosystem: Environmental > Terrestrial > Soil > Wetlands ...
ATTAATGAGGATGGAAAGGTCCGTGAATTATCTTTCCAGGCGATCACATGCCCGGGTCTTCAACGGGAAAGTCCTCGACGGGATTGCCCCGTCCCCACGGCAAGACTAGCCACGTTCAAACACGTGCTTTTCTTCTAACTGCCGAACCGCTGCAGCCATCTCGCCTTCATAGCGCTCTCTTTGCTCAATTAGCGCCGGGAGCGCGGTGGCATGGCGCCGCGCCATGGTGAAGAGCCCTTGCTTTGCGACTTCAGCCGCGATCTCAGCAAGGTGATCGACGGTGGTATCGAGGTAGAGGCTTTCAATCGGGTCGCCCAGCCACACATCTCCGCCCACCAGATGCGTTTGCCAGTACACCTTGCGCTCGATCATGCGCGAAATTTCTTCGTCGCTAGCCTGGCCGAAACTCCACTTCTTGAGCTTGAAGTTGTAGTGTCTGCTGGAAAGAGGCAGCGGCACCAGTTTGCCCGATTTCACGAACTCCGTCTGCTTCTGATCGACTTCCTTGCGCAGAGCATTGATGACCAGGCCTTCTGTGTCTTTCGGTTCGAGGGAAGGCAGCGCTTCCCGTAAAGTGGCGGAAAGATTCACGGCCACCAGCGCGCGCAGGTCATCGGAGTTTTCCAGCGTAACCACAGTATGCAGAACCTCAAAGTCCGCGCCCGACGTGGCGTGGTGAAAAGGCCATTCGAGTTTGAAACTGAGTGGCAGTCCAGTGCGGGTGACATAGATGGCTTTCGGCGTGGTACTCTGGTTCGGGGTGCTCATAGGATCTTTGCCAATATTGTAAGCCGTTATTTTAACCTTGATGCATTGCTGAGCCTACCGCGACGTCGTCAGACGGACCAATTGCCACAAATTCCAAATCGCGGAGGCGCCCAACAATCCGCACAGACCTGCCGTCACGGGCACCCCCTGTTGCGTCTCCAACAAATCGGCGAACACTCCGCTGACGAAAACGAAAAGGAACACGAGCAGTGTCAGATGAAACCCTTGTCCCGGAAAATCGGGAGTGCCCATAGCCGAAATGAGTAACAGTACCGCCACCAAGAGCGGCACCGTGTTTCCGAAATAACGTGTGCGCTTCCAACCGAGGTATGCGATCAGCGCAACCGGCAAGGCAATCATCAGCGGAGGACTGCTGACGGAGATTGTTTGCATGATGCTCCGGTAAGAGGCCGGCATTTCAAACGCGGCAGGTTCGAAGTCAAACCACCGCGCGTGCCGTATCCCTTGCCAGAACAACGCAGCTTCGAAACAGTAGGCGGCAAACAGCAACACTACGGCGACTGCGACGGCAACCATCCAAACCGCGAGCGCCGCGAGCGGACGGACGGGCGCGACCCACAATATTAGCGGCAAAATCAATAGCGCCAGCACTCCAAGAGAAAACTGGTTGCCCGTTGCCAGCGCAAACGACAGCCCCAGAAGCAGAATGCGCCGCCAATTCCAGAGCACCACTTCGCGAGGAGCATAGAGTGTGTGCGCGACAGCAATCGCAGCGAAAACGGTTCCGAACGCCCCCCACACCGCACCCATCTCTCCCGCGCTCTGGATGCCAGTTGCGTTCACGATCATAGCCGGCGAAAAGCAGTAGAGTACAAGCGCGATATATCCACCAGCGTTGCCGGAAAGCCGGCGCGCAACGTACCAGAGCGAAGCTCCCAGCATGACGCCGAAAAACAGGTATGGGATCGCGGTCAGGAATCGTTGGAGCGATTCCGGCAGCCACGCCCCGTGGCGCACCAGAAGCGGCGCCGCAGCAATGAGGTAGTAGAGGGGCGAGCGGTCCTGATCGTAACCGTCGCGCACGCGAAGGTGTCCGGAGCGGCCCGCGGAAGGCAATCCGGTTGCGGCCTCCGAACGCAACGACTCGGGAGTTCCCGCGATGACGCCTCTCTTCCACTGCTCGAGGCCTTGATAGATGCGCAGAGACTGGTCGGAGTCCGGCAGCGCAGCCTGTAACGTTTGCACGCGTATCAGCCATACGCATTGCAGCAGGTACACCAGAAGCAGCGCGGCCGCGATCCACTGCGGAGCGCGGAACGCATCGGAATGGAAAAATCGGGGCACCGATTCGCGCAACAAGGCAGACCGAGTGTTTTACCATGTCCGGGACAATAATGGAGAACAAACCGACGCAGAGCGTCTTGATTGGCGAAGCGGAATAAAATGTCCGCCCTACACAACCTAGATGTCCAGATTCTTCACGTCCAGTGCGTTGTCTTCGATGAATTTTCTGCGGGCTTCTACGTCTTCGCCCATTAGCGTGGTAAAGATGGTCTCGCACTCGGCGATGTCTTCGAGCCTGACTTGCAGGAGGGTGCGGCGCTCGGGATCCATGGTGGTTTCCCAGAGTTGCTCGGCGGTCATTTCCCCCAGGCCTTTGTAGCGCTGCACGGTGTATTCTTTGCGGCCTTCGTTCAGAACGTAATCAAAAAGTTCGCGGGCAGTGTGCTTCTCGACGATCTCCGGCTCTTTCGCTCTTACTTTAGGCGCGGGCCGGACTGATTTCTTTTCGGCCTTCTCGGCGTCTTCTTTTTCGGTGGCGCTTAGATTTTCGTCGGCCTCTTCGTTGTTGGATGTTTCTTCATTTTCGTGTTCGTCTTTTTCTTCGGCGCTCTTGGCTTTTGCGACTCTGGGAACACTCTCTACCACGAACGGCGGTTCGAGATACTGCTCGATCTGCTTGAACTTGGTGATGAGCTGGCGGCATTCCGGAGTCGAGGCCAGTTCCCAGTTGATGATGTGCTCCGCGCCCTGTGCATTGACGAAGGTCAGCGCCCACAGATTATGTTCTTCGTCGAAGCGCGTTTCCACGCTCTTCAGCTTCAATTCCTTTTGCACACGCTTGAGTTCTCTTTCCAGCTTCTCGATCTTCTTCGGCGGAGTATTCTTGTCGCCTTCGAAGTCGGCGCGCTTCGACAGATCAAGCTTGGGCAGCAGTGCGGCGATCTTCTCTTCGCGTATCCGCTTGTTGAGCTTGTCGAGGAACCCGAGATACTCGTTCAGGACCGTGATGAACTTGGTCAGAGCTGCGCCTTCCAGTTTCGCAGCGCCTTCTCCGTAACGGATGATGAGCCCTTCGGAGGCCCGTTTTACCATGACCTTGACGAATTCGTGTTCGTTTTTTATGTACTGGTGGCTCTTACCCTTCTTGATGCCGAACAGCGGCGGCTGCGCGATGTAAACGTTGCTCCGTTTGATCAACTCCTGCATGTGACGGAAAAAGAAAGTGAGCAGCAGGGTGCGGATGTGTGAGCCGTCCACGTCGGCGTCCGTCATCAGAATGATTTTTCCGTAGCGAACCTTGGTAGGATCGAAATCTTCTTTCGAGATGCCGGTGCCCAGCGCGGTGATCATGGCGCGGATTTCTTCGTGGGCCAGCATTTTGTCGTAGCGCGCCTTTTCCACGTTCAGAATTTTTCCCTTGAGCGGGAGAATGGCTTGAAAGCGGCGGTCACGGCCCTGTTTGGCGGTGCCGCCGGCGGATTCTCCTTCTACTAGAAAAAGCTCGCAGCGGTTGGGATCGCGCTCGCTGCAGTCGGCTAATTTGCCGGGCAGGCCTCCGCCGTCGAGCGCACCTTTGCGGCGCGTCAGGTCTCTGGCTTTCCGGGCCGCTTCTCTGGCGCGGGCGGCGTCGATCGCCTTGTTAATGATCTTGCGGGCGACAGCGGTGTTCTGCTCGAAGAATGCTCCCAGCTTTTCATTGACTACCGCCTGCACTACACCCGCGATGTCGGAATTCAGTTTGCCTTTAGTCTGGCCTTCGAACTGCGGCTGCGGCAGCTTCACGCTGATCACCGCAACCAGGCCTTCGCGAACGTCGTCTCCCGTGAGATTTTCTTTTACGTCTTTGAAGAGGCCCATCTGCTGTCCGGCATAGTTGATGGTGCGGGTAAGCGACGTGCGGAAACCGGAGAGATGCGTTCCTCCATCAACGGTGTTGATGTTGTTGGCAAAACTGAAAACGGATTCGGAGTAGGCGTCGTTGTACTGCAAGCCGATTTCGATGTGCACGTCGTCTTTGTCGGCTTCCATATAAATGGGCTTGTCGTGGAGCGTCTGCTTGCCGCGGTTGAGGTGCTTGATGAATTCGGCGATGCCGCCGTTGTATTTGAACTCGGCACGTTTGGCTTCGCCCGACTTCGAGTCCGTCTGGCGCTCGTCGGTGAGCGTGATGACGAGGCCCTTGTTGAGGAACGCCAGTTCGCGCAGACGCTGCGAGAGGGTGTCGAAGTTGTAATCGATGGTGGTGGTGAAAATTGTTTTGTCAGGCACGAAGTGGACCTTGGTACCCGTCTTGATCTTGGCGGCACCGGTTTTTCTCAGTTTGCTGGTGGGCTCGCCTTTAGAGTAGGTCTGCTCCCAAGTGAAACCGTCGCGCCAGATCTCCAGATCGAGTTCTTCACTGAGCGCGTTGACGCAGCTCACGCCTACACCATGCAGGCCTCCGGAAACCTTATAGGAGTTGCTGTCGAACTTGCCGCCCGCGTGCAGCGTCGTCATCACTACTTGCGCTGCGGAAATTTTTTCGCCGTCAATGTCCATGTTGTCGACCGGAATGCCGCGGCCGTTGTCGACAACAGTGATTGAGTTGTCGAGATGGATGGTGACATCAATTTTGTCGGCGTGGCCGGCTAGCGCTTCATCAACCGAGTTATCGACCACTTCGTACACCAAGTGATGCAGCCCCAGTTCGCCGGTCGAGCCAATGTACATCGCGGGACGCTTGCGCACCGCTTCCATCCCGCCCAAAACCTTGATCGAGTCGGCGGTGTAATCTCCGTTATTGGGCTTGCCGTCCTTGCTCTTCGCATCGACGCTCTGCGCGTCGGCGAGCTCGGCTTGCAATTCTTTCGTGGCCATTCTGCTCCGTGGAGAAAGCCCGATCGGTCCTGTCTGAGGACGATTCCGGGACTGCTCGGGTGAGGTCAACTTATTGAATTTTCTGCTATTTAGCTGCCACCAAAGCTGTCACTATTTTAACACAGAAAGCGCGCATTTCGGGGTCGGAATCGAGACGATAAACTGCGCTTTTTGTTGCTCTTAGGAACGTACTTTCGAGTGCAGGACAGCGCTCCCGAGCGATCGGATTCTAGTGTGCCGATGACTTTGACGCGCCTGACTTTGTGGCCCCGAAATGGAGGCGGTCCATCAAGTCGTCGAGTTCATCCTCGCTGCCGGCGATGAACGTAAACGAAACGATCCGACCTTTCGCGAGCAGGACGAGAGTGCACTGGCGCATGGTGAGTTTGTCACTGGTCGTCTTAACTTCGAGCGACTTGATGAAGTCCGCGCGCAGCAGTTGCCGCGATTCAACTTCCAGCGCATACGGTTCACCATCGGGTTTAAAGCCTTTTGAGGTCGCGAGTTCCGTCAGCGGCCCGAGGTAGTCTTCAGCTTTCGTGAGACCGGGATATGACGCTACACTCTCCGAGGCGAACACGGCCGCGGAGTTGATAGTGTCCCCGGTGGCCTCCGGAGGACGCTCGAAAACTGCCAGCAGAACTTCTGCTTTACTGGGTGCGCTTCCCTCATTCATATCTTTGGTGCGATCCACCCAGCCGTAAGGAATCGGATAACGAAATCCGAAAGTCGTATTGCGGTAAAGCTGTGCGTCTTCACTGTTTGCAGACTTGGCGGTCCGCGTAGCGCCTTGCGCAGGCGGTGCTTTGCTTTGTGCCTCCGCCATGAAGGTCAGGCTCAACGAAATGAGTGCAACCATAACGACACCGAATCCTGATCCGTTCCGGCCACAGACGACTGCCGAGCTTCGCTGAGCTTTGATGGGCAAGGGCGCTGGTCCCCTCACTGACCACGAGCACAAGTGCATAGCTCCATGCTACCAGCGTCCGATCGCTACTCAATGAACATGCAATCTCCATAGGAATAAAAGCGGTACCCTGCCTCGACCGCGTGCCGGTAAGCAGCCATCACTAATTCCTTCCCACCCAGCGCGCAAACCAGCATCAACAGCGTGGATTGTGGCAGATGAAAGTTGGTCAGCAGGGCATCTACAACCCGAAAGTGATAGCCCGGATAGATAAATAACTCTGCCTCGCCTCGTCCGCCTTCCACGCGATCCTCGCCGGTTCGCTGCGCTGCGTGCTCCAATGTGCGGACGCTGGTTGTGCCAACAGCCACCACACGCCGGCCTTCGACTTTCGCCCGGTTGATCGCTTGCGCCGCCTCCGCTGGAATCTCGTACCGCTCCCCATGCAGTTTGTGGTCTTCCACTTCTTCGGTTCGCACTGGCTGAAAGGTGCCCAATCCTATGTGCAGGCTGATCTCGGCAACTTGGATCCCTCTTGCTCGAATCTGCCCGAGAATCTCGGGCGTGAAGTGCAGGCCGGCCGTCGGCGCCGCTACCGATTTTGCACCGGACACAGGCGTCTGGGCGAACACCGTCTGGTAACGTTCTCGGTCGTCCGCGCGGTCGCTGCGGTCGATGTAGGGCGGAAGGGGCACGTGCCCGATGCGCTCGACCCAACCGAAGAAATCAGCGACTGGGGCGAAGCGGATGCGCCGCTCCCCAAAACTGCCGCGCTCCACAACCTCGGCTTCCAGTTCTGGCGAGGCGTCGCCTGAGTAGCCGAGTGGACCCCCAAAGCAGAGTCTTTCTCCGACCCCGATCTTCCGCCCCGGCCGTACCAGGCATTCCCACTCATTCGGATCCTCGGACACCTGCCGTGTCAGCAGAACTTCGACCCGCCCGCGCAGAAAATCTCGTGCCGCCGGATTGTGCGCACTCAGGGACTGGGCCCGTTGTCCGCTCCGGTGGCCGTAGAGTCGCGCCGGAAACACCCGCGCATTGTTCACGACCAGCAAGTCATCGGACCGCAGCAGGTCGGGGAACTCGCGAAACATCCGGTCTCGCCAACTTTGACCCTGCCCACCCCGACCCGCCCCACTCCCACCTAGCGGATTTTGGTTGGGCCCTCTGAGGTGCAGAAGGCGTGACCCGGAGCGGTCTGCCAATGGCTCCTGCGCAATCCGTTCAGGCGGCAGATCATACTGGAAATCCGACACGAGCATCTAGATTATAGGGAGGGGCACTCTCAAGATCCCAAACCCATCTACCAGGTCACCCCACCCTTCATATTTACATATTTTTGATCTGCTAGTTCTTGTAAGGTTTCCGAGACGTGCTGTACCATGACCGCAAGGTTCTAATGGCCAGCGACCGCAAAAATCGACTCGAAATTGTGCAATACGGCCGCATGCTGCACGAAAACGGATTTGTCGCCGCCACAGACGGAAACCTTTCCGTCCGCCTTAACGGCAAACACCTGCTGGTGACTCCTACCTGTTTCAGCAAGGGCAGGATGCGCGCGTCCGACATGGTGGTAGTAGACATGAACGGAAAACGCCTTGCCGGTAAGCGCCGAGTCTCCAGCGAACTCGGCATGCATCTCTTGATTTACCGTCTGCGCCCAGACGTGAATGGCATCGTGCACGCTCACCCCCCCACTGCCACCGGGTTTGCCGCTTCCGGATATGATCTCAACCGGCCTCTGGTGTGTGAAGTCGTCGTCGGTCTGGGTTCGATTCCGCTCGCGCGCTACGGCACCCCGGGCACTCCCGAGCTGACGGATGCACTCGCGCCCCTGATTCCGCACCATGACGCCATCCTCATGGCCAATCACGGAGTCGTCACCTTCGGCTCTTCGCTCGAAAATGCCTACATGAAAATGGAAACCGTCGAACACTTCGCGAAGATCGCGCTGGTCACGCACCTGCTCGGCAACGAGCAACCTCTGGGTGAAAAGGAAGTGGAGAAGCTCCATGAGGTACGCCACCGCTACAACGGCGGCGGAACGCCCACTGCGCCGCGTCCTCCGCTTGCGACCAGTGCTCTTCAATCCAACCTGCAAGCGGATCTTCAGTCCGATGACGAGCCGAAAGAAACGGCCGCCAGCCGACAATAGGCTTATTCCCCTCCAATGCGAAACCTCAGGCCCGCGCGAACGTTCGCCGTCAGCGACGGATATCCCACCACTTCGTTGTAATGATCATTGAGTGCGTTTTGGAGGTTCGCATACGCCGTAATTCGCGAGTTAATCGCATACCACGCGCCTAGATCGACGCGCGCGTAGCCAGCAGCATGGTAAATGTTATTGGGATACAGGTAAGCATCGTCCGGGCGTCGGCCCACGAAGCTCCCTCCCAGATTTGCTCCCCATCGCAATCCCAAATAACTGAGGAGCGTTGTTGCCGAGTGCTTGGGGCGACGGAGCAAGGGATCTCCCGGAGCATACGGATACGAACAAGGACTTGCTGGCGTACACGACGGATTCTCGAGTATCTCAGTCGAGGTGTAGGTGTAGGCCCCGGTGAGCGACAGTCTTGAGCGGATCCTTCCTTGTAACTCAACTTCGGCGCCCTGCGCGAAAGATCGCTGCAAGTTGAAAAACTGGTACTCGCCCGTCGGATTGGGTATGGCTTCAATCTGGTCATGAAAGAGATTATTGAAGTAGGTTGCGTTCAGAGCCCAGCGGCCCTCCAACAATTTCTGCTCGAAGCCAGCTTCGAAAGCTCGCGTGCGCTCCGGCAACAGGTTATGGTTCGGGGCATAGCCATATCCGGGCTCGCCAAACGTCTCGTAAAGGGCGGGTTCCATAAATCCAGTAGCATACGAAAAACGCAGGCGCGTTCCAGACAACCATTCTCCGCCGCGCAACGCCAGCAGCGTCAGGGCAACCCGAGGCACGCCCGTATTACCGTATGCGCTGCTGTGATCGAAGCGACCGCCCGCGATCGCCGACAGCCTCCCTAGATTGAACTGCTGTTGCAAATACGCGTCCTGATCCAAGCGCTGCCCGGGAGCGGGAGGAGGAAAATCCATATCGTTCACAACCCCGGTCTCATTCTCCATACGGTATCCAAAGGTGCTGTGTGCCCAGGTGCGCTCCGAGTAATCGCCCTGATATTCGAATCCCACGCGGTTGACGTGCGTGTCATAGCGATCCGGAAAATCGTCATAGCTCGCAGGATTGCTATTCAGGTTCACGTCGATGTAGCGGAAGAGGGAATCGAAGCCAGTGAAGCGGTGTTGCCATCCTGAAGGCCCTGCTGCTGTAAGTTCTACACTCCCCAGAATATTGTTCTGGTGCGACGATTCGCTGGGGTTGGGCTCCAACAACGGATCGCCGTTGAAGTCCCACTCCCCCGGCACTCCCGTATAGCTGTTCGAGTGCCGCACCCGGATCCGCAGCGTCACTTGATCCGCAATTGCAGCGCCCACATTCGCGCCTTCCAGCGAATCCGAATATGCATCGTTCACGCTCCGTCCCTCGGTGTTGAACTGGCTGCCAAACAAGTTATAGTCGAAACGCCGGAAGATGCCAGCGACAGACGCGTAACCGTTGGCTGTTCCAAAATTCCCTCCGTCGGCGCCGAAGCGCAGCTCAGGCACCCGAGTGCTTCCCGTGCGCGTCCACACCTGCACCACACTGGTCATGGCATCGGAGCCGTATAGAGTGCTCTGCGCACCGCGCACAAACTCCAAGCGATCCGCCTGCGCCAAGGGCAACGTGCCGAAGTCGAACGTTTCACCCGGATTATCGATAGCCACTCCATCGACAATCACTTTGTTGTAAGTCGACTCGCCGCCGCGCACAAAGAGCGACGAAAATCCGCCGCGTTGCCCCGCCGTATTCACCACTGCGCCCGGCAGAAAGCGGATCGCATCGTCCGCGGCAATCGGCTGCATTACTTCCAACTGCTGGCTGCTCAGTGTGTCCACCTCGGCGCCCGCGGCTTGGCTCGCAACCGGAGTGCGAGTCGCCGTCACCACCAGAGTCTCCGCCGCCGAAGCCACGCGAAGCTTGACGGTGATAACTTCGGCGGTCGCAGAAACGTCTACCGTCTCCGCCGCGAATCCCGGCGCGAGAACTTGCACACGATAGGATTCGGAACTCGAGGCCGTCTCCCGAAAAATCGCCAGCCCCTCGCCCGACGTGTTCAGCACGTCTGCCAGAGCAGCCTTTCCCACCTTCAGCAATTGCACCTGCGCGCCCGCCACCACGGCGTCTTGCGGATCGACAACCTTGACCTTGATTTCGGCAGAAACAATGGACGTCAGGATGGACACCAGACCGATGGCCACCAAAAAAACAACACGAGCGAACTGGCGAGAAAAACGCATACACGTCTCCTTTATCACGCGAAAGGGTTGTGTGGACGGTTCACGCCGGTCTCCTGGCTATGCGAGTCAGAATGTGAGTGATCGCTCCCAATGAACTTCAGTTCAATCAGCTTTCACACGGCATTCGGCTACTACAATCGGCCTTCCCAGAGTTGTCGTTGTCACATCCCCAGTGACCCATTGCGTTGTCCTCGCTAACAGTTGCGCGGCAGCGCGGGAATTGCACCCGCTTCCCATAGCGCCAGCGTGTCGGGCCGGCCTACGATCATGCGCGAACCTAATTTTGAGAAAGAACAAAACAGCAGCCCAGCCAATCTACCGGGCGCCTCGATACAAAGTCAAACGCCAGTGCAAAGCAACGCAATGCAAGCGCTTCCAGTCGCTATCTTTTATGGATAGGGAATTCCGCCGTTCCTACGCGCGCAACATGCTCCTCAGCAAAGCGCGTAACGCGTTCGAGCGCCGCCTGAAGCCGACGGTGGAACTCCATCATCTGCGCATCCGATTCCGCATTGCCGGGAACTTGGATCTTGGCGCTGAAGCGCACCAGCGCTTTCGAGAATGGCTTGGGAATCGCCATCGCATCCCATGTGTTCAGCACCCAGGCATCGCTCAACGCCACATAGAATGCCACCATCGGCAACGCGGTGGCCCGCGCCAGCAGCACCGGACCAGGCTTCGCCACATATTTCGGGCCGCGCGGACCGTCGATCGTAAACGCCACTAGGTTTCCCTGTTCCAGTTGGCTTTTCAATCCCAGCAGCGCCGCAGCGCCACCGCGACTGCTCGACCCTCGCACTGCGACAAAGCCAAGTTTTTCAATCGTCCTCGCGATGTACTCCCCGTCGAAGCTGCGGCTCACCATTACTGCGATTCCGGTCTTCCTCCATACCCACGCGCTGGCAAATACGGCCCGGTGCCAGAAAGAGTAAATGACAGGTTTTTCATAAATCGCGTCCGGCGGCGAAGGCGGCTCTTCCCACGATATCGAATAGCGGAGAGTCGGACCAATCAATGAAATCGCCAGATAGCTCGCCCCGCTGATGAGCCACAAGAGGATTCTTTGTCCGACCGAGAATCGGCGAGTTTCCAAAACGGAGGATTGCTCCGGCTCAGTCACGGCGGAAGAGGAACTCACGCGGCTATTGTAGCCGGGAAGGAAGGTTTACCTGAAAGCCGACAAACTGAAAGCGGAAGCTCTCTACGCTTCGAGGTACGCCACGATCCACTCTTTCAGCCGTTGCCGTCGTTCGTCGCTGGCGTCAAAACGAATTCCGAAGTTCTTGTTGCTCCTCTTCCAGGTAACCTGGCCTCGCACCCAGACGCGCGGCAGCGTCAGCAGTGAAAACGACACCTCCACCTGACTGCCCTGCTCGGGCGTGTGATTGCCTTTGAGCGACATCCCTCCCGAACTGATCTCTTGGCTGGTGGCGGTGATGCGCCCGCCGTCCGCCAGCGCGATGCCAACTTCGGTCATGACTGGGATACGCACGTAGCGCCGGAATTCGTGCAACACCAACATTCGCGTCGAGCGTACCAGCTTCATCGCAGCCGACCGCTCCAGCGGTTCGTGAAATACCGCGTTAATGCATAACTTCGAATATCGCATGGCATCCTGCGCGGTGCCGCCCAGCCCGTAGATGATGACCCGGCTGTTGGACGCCGAGGATCGTGCTAATTCGATGATGCTGCCCGCGGATTCGCCCAGAGGCAAGACGCAAGCCTCGAATTTCTCGTGTTGCAGTCGACCCACGTTTTCGTGCGCGATCGGAACCGTCTCGATTCCAAACTGACGGAAGCATTCTGTGATCAGCTGCGAAGAGGCCTCAGTCAAGTCAAACAGAGCCACCCGCGCGACGCTCTTTCGATGTACAGGAAGGGGAGTGAGAACGGCATCGGTTGTAGTAGGCATGGGTCCCAGGGGATGAAGCCCTCCAAAATCCCATTCTGACGCGCCTTTTCACCGCTGCATAGGTTTCGAAAGGACCTACCCCCCGTCCTAAAGGACCATTACGGAAGTCGTACCTGGGCCGTTCTCACCCTGCTCCCTTCGTTTGTCCCAGGTGATTACGATGTCAAGTCGCGCAGCCTGATCGCATCGCGGAAATCTCCCCGAGCCAGGCACCCCGAGCTACGCGCAGGCAAGGGTTTTCACCGCTGCGACCGCGTCGATGGTTTTTTGGGGCACTCTGGCCTGTGACATCACTCAAACTGTCGGCGGAATCTCTCCCACTGATCCTTGACTTCCCCAACTTCCCGCCGCAACTCCGCCACTTCTCCTTCCAACCGTGCGATGCGCTCGGCATCCGCCGGATTGCGTTCGCCCGCGGTGCTGGCATAAACGGGCATCTCGGCTTCCACTACGTCTCCTGCCAACAGATGGGCGTACCGCGATTCCTTCGTTCCCGGTCGTCGCGGCAGTACCTTCGCCAGCAGAGGATCGCGCTGCATCAGTTTCTGCAAGGCCGATTGCACGTCGTCCAGTGTTTCGAAGTGATGCAACCGCTCCGTGCGTCCGCGCAGTTCGCCCGGCGTCTGCGGACCACGTAATAGAAGCACGCACAACACAGCTATCTCCGGACGGGTGAAGTTAAACACCTCCTGTAGACGCTGTTCATACTTGGTCACGCGACTGTCGGCGCCGCGCGCCGGTCCAGCCAAACGCTGCTCCTGCAAACCTTCGAGCGCGTCGCGCACCGCATCTTCATCCAGTTGCATCACCGGTTCGCGGTTCGACTTCTGATTACAGGCGTTAACTAGCGCATTCAGCGACAACGGATAGTACTCCGGTGTGGTGATATCTTTTTCGATCAGCGCCCCGAGCACGCGAACTTCGGTTTCAGTGAGCTTGATATCCATGGATTTTTCAACCGCCCTCGATTGTATAGAAGCAACCAAACTCTAAGCGTGTGCAAGAGCGTCCAAGCCTAGCGACAGCGTCCCGCACCTTCAAGGCACGGTATACTCAATAGTTTGTCGCGTACCTTTACATACATGTGTGATCCGGCAGAAGCACCGAGAGTTCCTATTGAAGAACTGGTGCGGGAACTTCGCACCTTACCCCCCTCCGCCTTTGATAACACGGCGGAGGTCAGGTCATTGCTCGCAAAAGCGCCAGTCGAACAAGCCAGCCTCGCGCCTTATTTGACTTGGAACCGGCAACACTACACGCGCAACCTGATCGACAAGACGGACCTCTACGAACTGATCGCCATCTGCTGGGAAGTCGGCCAGGGTAGTTCAGTGCACAATCATCGCGGTCAGAATTGCTGGATGGCGGCGCCGGTGGGCAGGCTGCTGGTGGAAAATTTTCACGTCGAATTTGAGAATGTAGAGACAGGAAGGTGCCGCTTGCTGGCATCTAACACGGTGGAGTTGACGTCGGCCAATCCGTGCGCGGTCGATCCGCGAGAACCTGTGCACCGGGTGGTGAATCCGCGGGAAGCGAACCAGCGTGCTGTAACCCTGCACGTCTATTCACGGCCCTTTGATACCTGCGTGGTCTATTCGCCAGAGCAGGGCACATGCGGAGACATCCAGCTTCGCTACAATACAGTCTTCGGAAAACCGGTTGCCAGCAGTCAGTAGCTAGTTTTCAAGTCTCGAGATGCAAGATGATGTCCTTGATCTGCTCGCATCCGTTGGAGCCAGAAAGGCTCGCTTATGAATCTGCGAACTGGTTACTGGCAACCGCTTTTAAAGGAGGAATCGTGAGGACATACGTGGGAGTTCTGGCCGGCGTGGTTGCGCTCAGTGTTATCTCGTGGGCGCAGGCCCCAACTCCGGCTCCCACTACAGATCAAACTACGGCGCAAGCACCGGCTCAAGAGCCAACTCCGATTCCAACTCCACCTCCAGTCGCCAAGCCATTACCCGCGCCCGAGTATCCTCGGATTGAACTCTTTGGCGGCGGTTCCTACGCCGAGGCCGGTCTTTTTAACGCCGGACACTGGGCCGGGCTGCCCGGTTGGGATGCTTCTCTGGCTGGCAATGTGACCAATTGGCTGGGGTTCGTCGTCGAGGGCGGCCAGTTCTTCGGAACGTCGAAAATTCCCAGCGCTTCACCGGCGCCATTTCCAGGCAATCAGACCTACGAGCCAGATGGGGCTTCCCTATTCAACGTGTCCACCCGAGAGTATAACTTTCTTTTTGGCGCGCAATTTGCCCGCCGCAAGTATGGAATGTGGACGCCGTTTGGCGAGCTTCTGTACGGACATCAGGGCGCAAGGGGCGTTGCCACTCCCGTCATACCAGGTCCTCTGGTCACCGAAGTCGGCACCGGCCGCGCGCTGGTCGCAGGCTTTGGCGGGGACCGCAGAATCAACCAGCGTTTCGCCATTCGCTTCAAGGCCGACTATTTACAGACTGGCACAAATTTCCCGTCCGTCGGCAAGCAGAAGCAAGACAACTTCCGTTTCTCCGTGGGCGTTGTGATCCGCAACGTGCACAAAAAGAAGCGCACGCTCGAAGACGAAACTCAGATCGAGCCGTAACACGCCTGGCAGTCCGCGGGCTCGGTCGCCCCCGCGGCTGACGATTCCATCCCCGAACTGGGGGCCGGAGTTTACGGGCGTCGCAGTAAGTCGCTGAGCGGCTCCGCCTTAGCCCGCAGTTCGTCGGCGAAACCAGCGCCCTTTTCGACCGCTTCTTCGAAGCGCTCTTTGGCCTCGTCCGTCCATTCCGACACCGTATCTAAGGCATCACCATAAGAACGTCGCAGGTCTTTCCGCAATTGCCGCCCAGCCTTCGGAGCCAGCAATAGACCGAGGGCAGCGCCCACGCCGAGCCCGATCAGCAAAAAAGTGACTGCGGTGCCGGCGGAGCCGTCCGAACTCTCATATTTCCCAATATGCATAGAAACCTCCACTTCACTTCCATTCTAGCCCTGATTTTGGAATTGGCAATTTGTGATATGTAATTTCCAATTTTAGGCCTCGCGAGTCACCAGATTTTTCAATTGCAAATCACAAATTACAAATCCCTAGCGGCTCTGTTCCCACAATCCTCCCTGCCTGTGTAGAATAAAGTGTTAACCCCAAGTGCGGCGGAATACCTGCCCCGCTGCGAGAATTCCTAGCAGAGTGAAGGAGATGTAAAACCAGCAATGTCGATTCCTGCGACCCAACTCCGTCCCGGCATGATCATCAAGCACAACAATGACTTGCATTCCGTGTTCAGCGTCGAACATCGCACTCCGGGCAACCTGCGCGCCTTCATTCAGGCAAAGTTGCGCAACCTGCGCACCGGCGCCATGTTCGAGCACCGTTTCCGCTCTCCCGACCCCATTGAAAAGGTCAACGTGGATGAGGTCAACATGGAGTTTTTGTACGCCGATGGCGACAGCTACTACTTCATGGACACAACCAACTACGAGCAAACCCACCTGACCCGCGACATCCTCGGCGATGCCGTGGACTACCTCACATCGAACTTGCAGATCAAGGTGGAGTTTTTCGATGGCAAGGCTGTGGGTATTGAGTTACCCCAGACCGTGGTGCTGACGGTAATGGAAGTCGAGCCCGGCCTGAAGAGCGCGACCGCATCCAGTGTGACCAAGCCGGCAAAAACCGAAACCGGACTCGTCGTGCAGGTGCCCTCATTCATCAACGAAGGCGAAAAGATCAAAGTCGACACGGCAGAAGGGACGTATTTGTCGAGAGCGTAGGGTAGTCAGAAGTCAGATTGCAGAAGTGAACATCTTGGCACCCTGAGCCGCCGGAATCTTAGGGATTTTACGATTTTACTTCTGCAATTTTGACTTCTGACCTCTGCAATCGATCTCATGGTTTCCAGCGCGCAATCTTCAATTCACGCTCGCCGCTTTGTGGTTCGCGGACGTGTACAGGGTGTCGGCTTCCGGTGGTTTGTCGAGCGTGAGGCGCACATCCTGCAAGTTGCGGGATGGGTGCGCAATAATCACGACGGCAGCGTCGAAGTGCTGGCCATGGGAACGCGCGAGCAATTGGCCGGACTGCGATCGCGCCTGCAGGAAGGACCGCGCGCAGCGCGCATCGATAACGTCGAGGAATCCGAGGCCGAGCCCGTTGCCCGGCTCTCTTCATTTCAGGTTCGAGGAGCTTAGACTTAACGTGCAAACCAACATGCCCATCGAAACGGTAGATTGTGACGGGCTCAAAAAGTTGATCCGCGAGGTGCCCGACTTCCCGAAAAAAGGCATCCTGTTTTACGACATCACGACCCTGCTGAAAGATAAGCTGGGTTTCGCACGCCTGATCGACGCGCTCTCGGCAAACTACATTGGCAAAGAAATCGACCTGGTCCTCGGCATGGAGGCGCGCGGCTTTATTTTTGGACCGGCGCTCGCCTACCGGCTGAATGCGGGATTCGTTCCCGTCCGCAAGCCGGGAAAGTTGCCCGCCGAAACGGTGAAGGTCAGCTACGAACTGGAATATGGCAGCAACGCGCTGGAGATCCACAAAGATGCAATCGGAAAAGGCCAGCGCGTTCTGATTGTTGACGACCTGCTCGCCACCGGCGGAACCGCAGTCGCGACCGCGGAACTGGCCAATGGACTGGGCGCGGAAATCGCGGGACTGGCGTTTGTGGTCGAACTCGATTTCCTGAAGGGCCGCGAGAAGCTGGCGAGCTATGACGTATTCTCGCTGCTCCACTATGATCGGTAGTGTCAGGATTCCATAATGTAAGGATCGACGGCACCGGCAAGTTGAGCTCGGCGCCGATTCCTCCCTCTGGCTTATTTCAGTAAACGTCCCGCTGCCAGAAACACGCCTTTCCAAATCGCCAGGCTAACAGCCAGCGACGCAGCGTAAGAGAAGATGGCAATCCAGTTCCAATGCACACACCTTTCGCTTTCACGGATCCACATGGGGGAGGGCTCCTATTCTCGTTGTTGGTTAAGCAATTATCAGACCATTCATTATTCCCGCAAGTGCTTGAAAATGTTCTTGGAGTATGTCTGTCCCGCCGGCTGCGACAGAGTGAAATCGCCACGCGCCGTGTGATTTTGCCGCCTCGCCGTCAAAAAATACACCGAAAACCTCGACACCCGAGGTCGGCCAGTCGTCTAACCACCACAGGAACATTCGAAACATGGTGGTACCCTAAAGTCTCTGACGGAAAACGGTGGCTATGCGCAAAGTTTCGCTTTCCATGCCGAGTGTAGTGCTGACGGCGATCAGATTCCTCCTTATTTGCGCCTCCGCATGCGTGGGAGTTGGCGAAGCCGCAATCGATTCCAGCCCGCTTCCCACTTCCATTCCAACCGCGCCGCTCTCCGTCGACCAGGTGGTGAACAATCTTGTCCGCAGAAATGCAGAGCGAGAACGGGCACTGCGCCACTATGAATCCACCCGCGTTTATCACCTCGCCTATCGCGGATTCCCAGGTGATCGCGACGCGGAGATGACCGTCGAGGCAGCTTACGACAGTCCCTCTACAAAGAATTTCAAAATCCTCTCCCAGCAGGGATCCAAGTTGATCATCGACCGCGTCTTCAAGCGCTTGCTTGAAAGCGAGAAAGAAGGCGCTGAGCCGGAAATGCACGCCCGCACGCTGCTCGATCGCAGCAACTATGATTTCACCTTGATCGCGTACGAGCCCTCCACCCAGGGCAATCGATACGTGCTCGAGGTACACCCGAAAGCGCGAAGCAAGTATGTCTATCACGGCAAAGTCTGGGTTGACGCCACCGATTTCGCCGTGACTCGGATTGACGCCGAACCCGCCCAGAATCCCTCTTTCTGGACCAAGAGAAGCGAGATCCATCACGAGTACATGAAGGTTCAGGATTTTTGGCTTCCGCATCGTAACGAGTCTGTAAGCTACATCCGCCTCGGCGGGCGTGCCACCCTGACGATTGACTACGGGAACTACCGCGTTAACGATTCGCGGCCATCGGAAAGCACAATGACGCCATCCACTTCCAGTAGCCGTGAACCTTAGTTTCCGTTCCTAAGTGCGTATTTATGAGCCGCTCGCGGTAGTACAATCCCGCCATGGACGGACCACCATGAACAGCCTGACGCAGCCAAACGTGAATCCCACGGCAGAGCCGCAAGAGTCCAGCCTCCGCCCTATCCTGATCGGGATCGTCATCGTCGGCATCGTGGTCGGAGTCCTCGCCCTGATTTTCCGCGCCGAGCAAAAAAAGCCCGCCCCACCCCCGCAGTATGCCGCATTCCTGAAATTCTCCGACCTGAAGACCAGCGCAGCCCAGAATTTTGCCGGCATAACGGTCAATTATCTCGACGGCACCATCACCAACACCGGCGACAAAACCGTCGTCCATGCCCTGGTACAGATCCTGTTCAAGGACGAACTGGGACAATTGGCGCAACGCGAGGAACTTCCCATCCACATACTCCGGACCGGCGGACCCTACGACGAAGCCGTGGACCTCAGCCAGTCGCCGCTCGGTCCCGGCGAAAGCAAGCCTTTTCGGCTGACGTTTGAGAACATCTCCGCGCAGTGGAATCACGCCTATCCCGATCTGCAGGTCACGCAGGTAACGGTGAAGTAAGTTCAGAGGTCAGAAGAGAGACGTCAGATTGCAGAGGGGGAAACCTCCGACGTGGCTTCTTAACCTTTGCAATCTGACCTCTGCAATGCTCCCCTCCGCTACAATGACCTCGTGCCCGACATAAAACCATTCCGTCTCACGGAGTCCGTAAAAGCCGCGGGTTGAGCGTCCAAGCTGAGTCCGGCGGCGCTGGACACGGTGCTTGGGAAATTAGCCCGGCAACAGGACCCTAATGTGCTAGTCGGATTCGATCATGCCGACGACGCCGGTGTGTATCTCATCGCGCCCGAGATGGCGCTGGTGCAGACGGTTGATTTCTTCACGCCTATTGTCGACGATCCCTACACCTTCGGCCAAATCGCCGCTACCAACGCGCTCAGCGATGTCTATGCGATGGGAGGAAAGCCGCTGACTTCTCTGGCCCTCGTCTGTTTCCCTGATAAAGGCGACCTCAACATCCTGGAGCGCATTCTCGCCGGCGGCCTGTCGAAAATGGTCGAAGCGGGGTGCACGGTGGTTGGCGGCCACAGCATCCGCGACGAAGAAACGAAATTCGGATATTCGGTTACGGGAGTGATTCATCCGCAGCGCGTCCTTGCCAATCAGGGCGCGCAACCCGGCGACCGTTTGCTTTTTACCAAGGCGCTCGGCACCGGAGTCATTTCGACGGCGATCAAGAAAGGTGTCGCAAAGCAGAAGTGGATTGACGCGGCCGTGAAATCGATGACCACTCTGAACAAAGCCGCCGCCGCAGTAATCACGGGAGAAGGAATCACCACCGCTTACGTAGGGGCGGACGCCCTCGTCCGCCCAGCCGAGCAAAGCTCGGCAGCAATGTCTGCAAGGCGAAATCGGTGGTCTGTCCATGCCCTGACCGACGTCACCGGCTTCGGCCTGATTGGCCACGCGCGCGAAATGGCACTGGCTTCAAACGTCAGCCTTTTCCTCCGAGCTGCCAGCATTCCCGTGCTCGAAGGCGCGCTCGACTGCATCCGCGCCGGCCACATTCCCGGCGGCCTCAAGGCGAATCGCGACTTCGCCGAATGCATGGTCGACTACGATCCGTCGGTTCCCGGCGACATCCGCACGCTTTTGTACGATCCGCAAACCGCCGGCGGCCTGCTGATCGCGGTTTCCGCCGAAGATGCAAGTCCGCTCACCCACGCGCTGAACTCTGCAGGTGTTCCCGCCGTCGAAATCGGAGAAGTGCTACCGCAGGCGAAACCTCTAATCCGAGTTGCTTCTTGATCGCGCAGGGCCTAGCTTGTCTGGATCAGTTCCCAGATGTGTGCCAGGTGATGGTCATCGTGCTCGGCCACAAAATACAAGTGGTCCACCAGTCGCATGGGCGTTTTCAGCCTGGGATGGAGTAACGTGCGTGAGAAGTTTGCCGGGTCGATCTTCTCGACTCGGCTCATCAGTCGTGAGCGGGCGCTTCGGAACTCGGCCAGTATTTCGCCGATTGCGCGCCGGTTGTGTTGCGCTTCGTGGGTTCTACGATTGCTCAGATCAGCCACGGTAAGCTGCGACGCCTCGGTCAGGTAGTCATCGATCCGCGCCGTCCATAGAGGTTCGAGATCCAGCAAGTGCCCGGCATGTTCTTGGGCCGACCATTTTTCGTTTCCGCCCGGTTTCCTAACCAGGTCTTCGCGAGCGGCGCTGCGGACGATTTCTTCCAGCCGCGCCGGAGTCCCCCGTAGACGTACGCACAGGTTCGGATGCTGCTCCACTGGAAACGTGAAGTCAAACGTTCGTCCAAACCAAATCGGCGGTCGGCTCATGGTCATAGGCGCTGAATGTCTTGTTACTTAGTCTCGAGCAGTTTGTTCACCTCGGAGTAAGGGATCGCTCCCTCCATGGCGGTATACGTTCCCGAACTTTTGAGTTCCTCCGCTATCCGCCGCAGCAGGCCGAGCGTTGCACGCATGGGGCCCGCGCCCACGCTTACTCGCGCCACCCCCAGCGTCGCGAGTTCCGGAATCGAGGGCGTTCCCACGCCCGCGAGAATGTTGAGCGGACATTCTACTGCTTTCACCAGCCGCCCAATCGTTTCTGCATCTTTGAGCCCGGGCACGAAGACACAATCGGCGCCCGCATCACGAAACGCCAGCGAGCGCCGCACCGCTTCAGAATAGTCCGCATCCGGATTACCTCCGGGCAGTAAGTACACATCGGTGCGCACGTTGATCACAATTTGCGCTCGCATGTCCACGGCAGCCTGACGCGCCGCCTTGACCTTTTCGACCGCCAATTCAAACCCGATCAAAGGCCGCGCCGGATCGCTGCTCCCATCCTCCAGGTTCATGCCGACCGCTCCGGCTTCAATCAGATCGCGGGTGGTGCTGGCGGCGTCCTCGGGAGTCGAACCATATCCCGATTCAACGTCGGCGGTCACGGGAACATGCACGGCGCGAGCGATGCGGCCGATACGAGCCAGCATTTCCTCGCGTGGAATCCGTTGGCCGTCGGGATAACCGAGCGAATAAGCGATGCCCGCGGAAGTGGTTGCAATCGCTGGGAATCCGGCCTCTTCAAAGATACGGGCGCTGGCCACATCCCAGGCGTTCGGCAGAATGAGCATGGCCGGTCCGCGATGCAACTGCCGAAACTGGATCGCTTTGCTGTTCTGGGAGTCCACCATCTTCCCATCCTTAGGTCGTCGTCCGGGCTGCTGGCAAGCGAGTGCCATCACTGGCCGCGAGCTTTATCCTGCATGCGCTCGACGAAACTGGGCACGTGCACCACGGCGCGCCCCACGGTCCCGCGCCCGATCTCCTGAGTTCCATCGTGCGCACTCACGCGCATGGTGTAGAACCGGCCGTCAAACGATTCCAGTTCCGCTTCGGCGTGGATGCGCATGCCGATCCCGCTGGCCGCGCGGTGTTCGATGTTGATCGAGATGCCCACCGTGATTTCTCCATCGTCGCAAAACGGCTGCAGGGCGTTGAATCCGGCCGTTTCCATCAGCCGAATCATATCCGGAGTCGAATATACCGGTGGCAACTCGGAGTTATGGGCAGCGAGTGTGTGCTTCAGTTCGACGGTTTCATCCGCCACACCGCGTACGCCAATGGGGATCGGTCGGGCCATATTTGCTCAATATGTTTGGGCAACATGATTGCTCAAAAGGGGGAGTGGACATCCGGGCCCTAAAGGGGCATCTGATTTCAAACAACTTGCGGTATCGCTAAAGCGATACCCTGATACGAAACGCGAGTTTTTCAGTAAACAGTTTACGCCGCTGCCCGTTTCATCCGCCGCTCTTCGAAGCCATCCAGCACCGCCCACAAAGCCTTCGCGGCGCTCTCGGCCGCAACCAACGCCTTTTCGGCAGTTTCCGGATTCGCCTGGACCCGCTTCTCCAGTTGATTGCGCCAAACCTGGGCGTGGTACACGTCGGCGGTGGCGTGCAAAGTGAAATAGGCGCGGGTTTTCTCGTCAGCCCCGTAGAGCTCGCGCAGGCCGCGATTTTTCTCTTGCGCCACGCGCGGCACCTGCGATTCGTAAGCATAGAAAGCAGCCAGTGCCTCTTCCGGAGTGCCCTCGCTGGCGACCCGCTGGAACCAGGAGGTGAGCTTGCGAACGCCCGCTACCGGCCGCCGTTTCGCCGTGCGGCTGCCACCCACCCCTTCGACGAAGTCGAGCCACAGTTCGGAGTGGGACCGCTCCGGTTCGCCAAAAGAATCCTCGCCGCCCTTCTCATCCGTCATATTGGCCAGAACAGCCCGGCGCAGTTCGCCTTCCTCCAGGCGCACACCCAACTGCGCCAGATAGCCGGGAAACGCTTCGACGTGAGGGTAGTAATCTTCAGCGTAGGCGCGCAGATCGTCGCTGGTTAGTTCGCCCGCCGACCATGCTTTATAGAATGGGTGACAGAGCAAGTCGTATTGATGAATGCGATCCTCGAGCAGAGACAAAAACGCCTTCGTTTCCATGATTTTCCCCATGTGATTTACCCCGATGACCTTCAACTATACCGTCGCACGCACCGAATCGCAAGGCATGTATGACGGCGACCTTCTTGCGCAACGCGGCTTCGACCGTGCCCTCACTCCACCTCGCTCTGTGTCCTGCGTCACATCGTCGTCACTCTCCAAGATAAGACAATGGCGACGACGGAGGGCAAACCATGCGTGGCGACAAGAAGGTGATCGAGCAGTTGAATTCGGGTCTAAGCTCCGAATTGACGGCGATTGTGCAATACATGACGCAATCGGAGATGTGCCAGAACTGGGGCTACAAGCACCTGGCCGAGCGCACAAAGGCACGCGCCATCGAGGAGATGAAGCACGCGGAAGGATTCATTGAGCGCATTATCTTCCTCGACAGCATCCCGACAGTGGATGTGGGATTGAAGCCACAACTTGGCAGCAACGTCCAGCAGCAAATGGACGTTAATTTCAAAGACGAGCGGGATGCCGTGCGCCAGTATAACCAGGCGGTGAAGGTGTGCGCCGAAGCCAAGGACGACGGCTCTCGAGCGTTATTCGAGCGCCTGATCAAGGACGAAGAGCGTCACGTCGATTACCTTGAGGCTCAGATCCACTCCATCAGGGAAATGGGCATCGCCAACTACTTGGCGCAGCAATTGTAACTCGCAGCAGTTGTAACTCTTGGACAGACGATGGCTTCTTATCACGTATTCCGCAATCGGCGCGCGGCGGCGCTTGTTACGGTGCTGACGCTAGCTTTGGCGCTCTCGGGCTGCAACTGGTTTCGCGATTTCGATTTCGCCCGCGGCGCCCGCCTGACCGGAGGCAACCCGGAGGCCGGGCGAAAGAAGCTGGCCATGCATTCGTGCGGTTCCTGCCACTTCATTCCCGGCGTTCCCAGGGCCGAAGGCAACAGCGCTCCGTCGCTGGCGGGCTGGTCGGGACGCAGCACTTTTCTGGGTACCTACAAGAACACGCCTGAGAGCCTCGAAAAATGGCTGGACAAGCCTTCTCATCGCAAGCCCGGCACCAACATGCCCGATATCTCTCTCACTCCGGAGGAGTGTCGCGACATGACCGCCTATCTGTTCTCGATTAATTAGGCCTGGCAGCGCCGGATGAATGTCCGGAGCAATGTCCCGACCGATATCCGTCCCGACGCCAGCCTTGCCGGAACCCGCCTCCTTTCGTTGTTACAATGAATTCAGCAGGATTCTCTCCGCCGTTCTGGGTCTCGACACGAGCACATGCAGGCGTTTGACGAACATTTCGACGTCGTAGTGGTCGGCGCCGGTCATGCCGGCTGCGAAGCCGCCATGGCGTCCGCTCGCATGGGTCTGAAGACCGCTCTGTTTACCTTGAATGTCGATCTGATTGCGCAGATGTCCTGTAATCCGGCGATCGGCGGCATCGCCAAGGGCCACTTGGTGCGCGAAGTGGACGCGCTCGGCGGCATCATGGGCGAAATCACCGACGCGGTCGGAATTCAGTTCCGCCTGCTCAACACTTCGCGCGGGCCCGCCGTCTGGTCGCCGCGTGCCCAGTGCGACAAACAGTCCTATCGCCTGAAGATGCGTGAAGTGCTGGAGTCGCAATCGAATCTGAAGATCAAACAGGCGGAAGTGGCCGATGTGATTGTTGAGTCGTTCGCTGTTCGTGGTTCGTCGTTCGCTGGTTCCGATGACGATGCGAATGGTCATCCCTCGCGAAGCGAGGAAGTTGCGAACTGCGTGCGACGAACAGGGAACGGCGAATGCATCATTACCGGCATTCTCCTTCGCGACGGCCGCCGCGTTTCCGCGAACGCGGTCATCATCACTACCGGTACTTTTCTCAATGGTCTAATCCACTGCGGAGAGCAGCAGTATCCGGCGGGGCGTTCAGGAGAGCCGGCGGCCGTTCTGCTCGGCGAGGCGCTCAAGAAGCTCGGCCTGCGCGGATGCCGGCTCAAGACCGGCACGCCTCCGCGGCTCGACGGGCGCACCATCGACTGGGCGCGCTTCGAGCGCCAGCCCGGCGATGTCGACCCGACCCCGTTCAGTTTTCGCACCCGTCGCGTCGCCCATCACGATTCGCAGGTGCCGTGCTACATCGCCTTTACCACCGAAGAAACGCATCGCATCATTCGCCAGAACGTGCACCGCTCGCCCATGTATAGCGGGCAAATTCAATCGACCGGACCGCGGTATTGTCCCTCGATAGAAGATAAGATCGTAAAGTTTCCCGACAAGCTGACGCACCAGCTTTTCCTGGAACCCGAAGGCCTGAACACCCACGAGATCTACGTCAACGGCATGAGCACCTCGCTGCCGATCGATGTGCAACTGGCAATTCTCAAGTCGATTCCCGGCCTCGACAACGCGGAGATGATGCGCCCCGGTTATGCCATTGAGTACGACTCCATCGATCCCACCGAACTGAAGCGCTCGCTGGAAACGAAAAAGATTGCAGGCCTGTTTCTAGCCGGTCAGATCAATGGCACGTCGGGATACGAAGAAGCGGCCTGCCAGGGGATTATGGCGGGAATCAACGCGGCTTTGAAGACAAAGAACGAAGCGCCGCTGGTTCTTGACCGCACCGAAGGTTACACGGCGATTCTGATCGACGATCTGATCTCGAAAGGCACCAACGAACCGTACCGGATGTTTACATCAAGGGCGGAGTTCCGCTTGCACCTGCGCATCGACAATGCCGACCGCCGGCTCACTCCGCACGGACGGCGCGTTGGCCTGATCTCGGATGAGGCCTGGTCCGAGTTTCAAACCAAGCAGCAGCGGCTGGAGGAAGTAAAGCAAGTGCTGGAGAGGACAAAACTTACAGCCGCCGCATTGCCCGCGTGGGGACGGACGCATTCGTCCGTCCCACCTGAGCAAAGCTCAGCCGCTTTGGCTGACAACAAATCAACCTCGCACGATCTATCTGCCGCCATTGGCCAGTCGCTGGCGCAACTGCTGAAGCGTCCCGAAATTACGATCGAGCAACTGGCGCCGGTTCTTCGGGATCTCCTGCCTGGTTTTTTTGAAAGAAGTTCCTCAGCGCACTCGGCGTCCTCCGCGGTTAATGTTTCCCAGGCCCATCTTTCATCTGAAATCCGCAACGAACTCAAATCCGTCGAAATTGAAATTAAGTACGCTGGATACCTCGACCAGCAGCAGCGCGCCATCGACCGTCTCAAGAAGGCCGAGCAGCGCCGCATTCCCGATTGGTTCGACTACCGCGCGGTGAGCGGGCTGTCGCGCGAAATGCAGGAAAAACTTGGTAAGGTCATCCCGCAAACGCTGGGCCAAGCCTCGCGCATTCCCGGCGTAACCCCGGCGGCGGTTTCGTTGATCAATGTGTATATCGAGATACAGGCGCGCCGCCGGGAGCAGGCTGCGTTGTAGCCTGCCGTAACCGCAACCCGCGCTTCGAGATGAAACTCAGATGCGGGGCATGTTGCTCGTGCCTTGGCGTAGGGCGGAGAAGCCTTGCCATGCGATCCACGCGGCGGTGGCCCACAGCAGCAACCCGAAAGATAACCCCACTACTCTTTGGCGAAGGATGTCATCGGCCGCAAAAGCACCGGCGAGGGCAATCACGCAGCCCAGGAATCCCGTCACGTGGTAGATCGGCGCCCTGAACAACGGCGCCAATGGGAAGAAATGAACGCCGACAATGAGGGCGATCGCACACGGGATGTAGCCGGGATAATGGATGACATTCAACACGGCCACGGCCACAATAATCGCAGCCGTTTCCAGACCAAGAATCAGGCCGAAGCGCCGCCCTGTCGCGCGGAAGGCCGCTATCTGGTCAGGGGTCGGGGGAACTGTGTCGCGCGGCAGCCGTGTGGTCAGAAAACCCAGTGTCGCGACCGACACTCCCAGGGCGATGCCCGCGAGAAGAAGCGAAAGCCGCAAACCTGTGGACGAGGCTGCGACCAGCAGTCCTATCAGCAGCCAGACGATGCCAAAGCCGAACATGATGCTGGCGCCGGTGGTCATTCCGATTAATACATTTCGATCCATATTCCAATCTGGCCCTGGTTCAGCGCGCTGCCGCCTTTCCCAGGGCGGATCTTAGTTCCTCGTACGAGAGCGTTCCCGGATGATACATCGCCACTTTCCCGGCGCGATTCAGGACTACCAGGGTCGGTGTCGTGCTGGCTCCGTAAGCATTGAAATTTTGCTTGCTTAACGGAACCGGCATATCGGTCAGGCTGGCGTAGTAGCGGCTGCGAACGGACTCGATATACGCTCGCTCCTGATCAGGCGAGACATCGACCCCTTGTGCCGCGTAGCCGTAGAGTTGAGTGGGACCGATCACGACGAGGCCCTCGGGGGCGAACTCCTGCCGCAAGCGCGCGATTACCGGGACTTCGGCTTTGCAGTCCACACACCAATGCGCCCAGAAAAACAGAAGAACGGGCGATCCTTTCAGCGATGCCAGCGTCGCTGGCTTTGGTCCAAGATACTGAGTGACTTGTAATGGAGGCGCAGGTTGTCCGACCAGAACGAGCAGGTTGAGATTCTTCTGCAGCCGAGCGCGTATGGATGTATTCCCGTAGCGCGCCAAAGCCGTGCGAAGCAAGCTGATCGCCTTGACCCGCTCCCCTTTCGCTGCCCTTTCCTGGGCAAGGACCTCATAGGCAGCGCCGACGGCCACAGGGAGATGCGGTTCGGCGTCGAGTTTGCGTTTGGTGGTGGTGAGTTGCTGCTCTGAGAGAGTGCGCGTCTCAGTGGCGTAGGCAGCGGCTTGATCCCACTGCTGGACCGCGGCCGCTGCACGCGCCATCCATGACAAGGCCTCGAGATATTCGGGTGTAACCCCGTGCGCAGCCTTATAAGTCCGAAGTTCTGATTCCGCCACCGAGAACGAATTCTGCGCCAGGTGAGCGCGAACATCCCCGACTAGGTCCGTCTCAGCGACGATCGATGCAACTAAAACACAGAACCCCGCCAACGCGAGGCTCCATTTCCCCATCCCAACACGCATCATTTGATAATGAATGAGGCCTCGTGAAGTTGCAAACCGAGAGCTCAGGCGGCAATCGCGTATCGGCCATAAAACTGGGCCAGAACGCTCATCATTTCGTGGAAGGAAACAATTTCAAAGTTAAGAATGGAGCGGTTCTGGACCAATCCCTCCAAAACCGGTTTGGAGGGGCGATACAGTTTCAAGCGAATGTCATGTTCACGTGTCCAGCGCTCCAGAAAGGCGAGCATCCCCAGGCCGCCGCCACTCATTGCCTCGACTTCGGAAAGATCCAACGTAATGATGCTGGAATCCTCCTGCGCCAGCACTGTATCGCGAAGCTTAAAAACCGTATCGCTGCGCGTGATCCTGCCCTTGCACTCAATTACCGCCAGGTCACTGATGTTCTCGACGTGTATGGACATCATAAAGACCCCTCCGCACCGACTGGAAAGCACGAACCCTGCCAAAGGTGATAAGCCTTATTTTTCAATTTGATGCGAAAACGCAACCGACGGTTAACTGGGAACTTTTGGGAGGAGTGGGAGCAACGTATTCCTACAGAAAACACTGTATAAGGAGACCGCTGCAGGACGGATTACTGGTGTAATAATAGAATTTTCTAGCCATTTACCATCAATTATGTACAATTTAGGTGCGTTTGATGTTTGCGGTTCGTTAGCAGTGCTCTGCTCTACAGCTTGACCTGCCTTACGGCGTGATCTGCGTGAGCGTGATCTGCACTATCCTGCGAGCTCCAGCGCTACTTCAACACCAAAGGAACACAGCAACATCATGGAAACAGGAACAGTAAAGTGGTTTAACGATGCCAAGGGCTATGGTTTTATCAGCCGCCAGAATGGCGAGGACGTTTTCGTTCACTTCTCCGCCATCCAGGC
>Ga0074044_10000853_pt1 | contig 28419 bp, 19 predicted proteins | sample BogForMeECP23OM1_FD_94443 | JGI IMG/M metagenome (GOLD analysis project Ga0074044, IMG submission 94443) | Bog forest soil microbial communities from Calvert Island, British Columbia, Canada - Bog Forest MetaG ECP23OM1 | ecosystem: Environmental > Terrestrial > Soil > Wetlands ...
AGGAAGACCCAGGTCGATTGGTGGCGGCTCGGCATTCAATTCTCTGACCGGAAGGTGAAAGTCGGGCGCTGGCTTGCCGACGAGCACGGCGATGGCATCTTCAAACTGCTTTCGCTGCTGCAATAAAAGCGTAGCCTGCGTCCGTGTGGTCTGAAGCAGAGTCTCTTCCTGGGCTACATCGAGCCCGGAAGCAACGCCGCCCTTGTGGCGCGAATCCACCAGCTCCAAACCGCGGCGCAATGCGTCCACGGTGCGGTTCAGAATTCCCAACTCGGAATCCAGTTGCCGAAGGCTGAAGTAATCACCCGCAAGCTCCGCGGTGATGACGAGCCGGACATTTTCGAGGTTTGCCGCGCTAGCCTGGTACGACGCTTCCGCGGCTTCAATCGTTCTGCGCCGCTGGCCGAACAAATCCACTTCGTAGTTCACGGTGAACGGCAGCGTAAAGGCATTTTGTGTAACCGGCGTTAGCGGTGGAACCGCGCCGCTTGGCGGCCGGTTGCCAGAAAGCCGTTGCCGCTGTGCGCTCGGGGCGACACCAAACGTGGGGAAAAGCGTTGCGACCTGGATGGCGGCTGCGGCGCGCGCTTGATTGTAATTCCCAATCGCTGCTTGCAGCGTCTGATTCGCTGCGAGGGAGTCCTTCTCAAGTCCGTTCAACTCGTCGTCGTGAAAAACGCCCCACCATTCACCCTTAGGGACGGCGTCCTTGGGATCGCTCTGCCGCCACGGTTCTGAAACATCCCACTTCGTCGTGGTGGGCGCGGTGGCGCGTACGTAATTGGGCCCAACTGTGCATCCGGCGAGAAAGAAAACGACGCAGGCTGCACACAGAAATGGGAGGAAGCGTTTCCTCTGGGGCATTGCCATTACCGCTTTGCTCCGGGCGCCCCATTCGTGTTCGCCGCTTTGGATGGGGGCGCTTGAGCAGGGGCTCCAGCCGCACCTGCTTGCGCGATTTCTTTAACGCGCACGTCTTGGCCGTCGTCGAGCGAGTCCGCGGGATTCAGGACGATCCAGTCGGTAGGCTCGAGGCCTTGCAAAACTTCGAGCGACGTGCCGTAGTCGCGCCCGATAGTCAATTGGCGGAGGTGCGCTTTGTGATTCGCATCTACGACCACGGCGCGCAAACCCTCTGCGCGGAAGAGCAGGGCGTTGACCGGCACTTGCACGCGGGAGGCCGCAACTTTCACTTGCAAGTGGACTTGAGCATAGCCGCCCGGGAAAAGTTGAGCGTTTTTGTTCGGCACATCCACTTCCGTCAAGAGTGTTCTTGAGTTGGGGTCGATGGCTTCCGCAGTGCGCACTACTTTTCCCTCAAAGCGCTGTCCAGGAAATTGTGTCAATTCGAGAAAAGCTCCAAGTCCGTTCCGGACCGCCGACGAGTACATCTCCGGCACGCTCACGTAAACGCGAATGGGATCCGTCTGCGCCAGGGTAAAAAGCTCCTGCTGCGCGCCGCCATTGCCGGCGTTGATCAGCGTTCCTGTATCAATATTGCGCCGCGTGATGACGCCGCTGAATGGGGCGTAAACATGTTTAAAGGATTCCAGTTCCTCGAGCCGCCGTACGTTCGCTGCAAAAGACTGTACGGTCGCCGCCTTCGCGGCATAGTCGCCGACGGCATTATCGACTTCCTGTTTGGACACTCCGTCAGTTTTGATCAGCTCCTGATAACGAGTCGCAGTAATCTTGGAAAGATTTGCATTCGCTTGGGCAGTGTTCAGGTCGGCGCGCGCCTGCAAAAGTTGTTGATCGACTTCAGGCGTGTCAATGTCCGCCAGAAGCTCGCCCTTCGGAACGCGCGTTCCAATGTCGTGGTACCACTTCTGCAAGTATCCGCTCGTGCGAGCATAGATCGGCGATTCCACATAGGCTTGGAGCGTTCCAGGTAGCACGAGGTCTTCCTGGGCGACCTCCGCCGTGGGATGAGTAACCGCTACGGTAGGAATGGCCAGCGCTTCCGTGTTTTCTGCCAGAGCATGATATTGTGCGCGGCGCTGGAACAGGGTAAATGCTCCAAAAATCACCAGGACAATCACACCACCAATAAGATACGTGAAGAGCCGCGTGCCTTTCTCGGGCCGTCGCCCTGCTTGTTCGGGTTCCATCTGTGATCCGCCTTCTTTCATTGTCCGGCACTCCGCTCTTTCCGCTCGTGCGTAACTACTCAGGCTACCGCAGGCGATGGTGATTGGCCACGTTGCTTTCTACGCTCGCGCCGGCCATGAATCATAGAGAAGACACAAGGAACAAAAAAGAGCGTGGCGAAGGTAGCGAAAAGGAGTCCGCCAATCACGGCGCGGCCCAGCGGCGCGTTCTGTTCGCCGCCCTCGCCGAGGCCGATGGCCATCGGGATCATGCCGATAATCATGGCCAGCGCGGTCATAAGCACGGGCCGGACGCGCACGAAGCCCGCTTGAAGCGCGGCTTCACGCGCCGATTTTCCTTCGCTCAATTGCTCTCGCGCGAACGACACCATCAAGATGCTGTTGGCGGTTGCCACGCCCATGCACATGATCGCGCCAGTGAGGGAAGGCACACTGAGAGTCGTGTGCGTCAGCAACAAAATCCAGCAAATCCCGGCGAGAGCGCCCGGCAAAGCAGTGATAATGATGAAAGGATCCAGCCACGATTGGAAATTCACCACGATCAACAAATACGCCAGCATAATCGCGCCAATCAATCCGTATCCCAGCCCCCGGAACGAGGAACGCATGGTTTGCACCTGGCCGCGAACTTCGATGTGGCTGCCTCGCGGCAACTCGTTCTTCACCTCGGCCACGCGCTTCAGGACTTCATCGGAAACGCCGCCTAGATCACGGCCGTCCACCGCTGCGTAAACATTGATCATGGGCTGCACGTTGTAATGAGAGATCTCCGCCTGCCGCGCGGTGGTGGTGACATCCACCAGGTTGCCGATGATTTGGGGTGGGGTACCCGGGGAAGTACCGGTCACGGGCGTGTTGGCCAGTGCTTGATAACTATCCACTCGGTATTGCGGCGATTGCACCGCGACGTTGTAGCTTACGCCATTGTTGGGATCCAGCCAGAACGCCGGCGCCGTCTGAAAGCTGGAGCTGAGAGATACCAGAAGGTTGTTTGCAACGTCCTTGGCCTGCAGTCCAACGGATTGCGCGCGTGTGCGATCCACATCCATGTGGATCGTGGGCTCATCCAGGGCCTGTTGCACGTGGACGTCGACAGCTCCGGGAATATGCCGGATCTCTTTCGCGAGCTTTTCCGCCACGATGTAGTTGCCGCGCTGATTATTTCCCGTTACCGCGACGTCGATGGGAGCCGGCGTCCCGAAATTCAAGATCTGCGTCACGATGTCCGCGGGCTGGAAAAAGAACTGAGTACCCGGAAACCTCTGCGGCAGTTTTTCGCGGAGTTCATTGATGTAGGCGCTGGTCGGTTTGCCGCGTTCTTCTTTCAACTGCACCAGAATTTCGGCGTCGGAAGTCCCGAAGGTTCCGGAGTTGCTGTAGCTAAGATTGATACCGCTGTAGGGGACACCGATGTTGTCGAGAACGGTCTGCAATTCCTTGGGCGGAATGGTTTCGCGAATGACGGCGTCCACCTGATCGGCGAGGCGGGCGGTCTCTTCGATGCGAAGCCCGGTGCGCGCGCGGAAGTGCAAACGAATTTGTCCCGCGTCGACCTTGGGGAAGAAATCCCGCCCGAGAAGGAAGACGAGGCCGACGGACAGGACGCAAAATATCAGGAAACAAGCGCCAAACAATTTCGGCCAGTCCAGGGCGGAAGACAGGCCGCGCCGGTAGCCCTCGCGGAAGTTCTCGAAGCCGTGCTCGAATTTCTGCTGGTAACGGCGGAAAAAGCCCTGCTTTTCGCCCACATGCTCCTCGGGTTTGTATTCGTCCGCGCTGCTCAGGAGATACATGGCCATTGTCGGAACAATGGTTCTGGACCAACCGTAGGAAGCCAGCATCGCGAAACTGACCGCTTCGGCCAGCGGCACGAAGAGGAATTTTGCTACGCCCGAAAGGAAAAACATGGGAAGGAAGACGATGCAAATGCACAAAGTCGAAACGAATGCGGGCACGGCGATTTGCTGAGCGCCATCGAGAATCGCCTGGACCGTTTCCTTACCCATGGCCAGGTTGCGATTGATGTTCTCGACCTCCACAGTGGCATCGTCGACCAGGATGCCGACGGCCAGCGCCAGGCCGCCCAGAGTCATGATGTTGATGGTTTCCCCGAGAGCGCTCAGCATGAGAATGCTGACAAGAATCGAGAGTGGAATGGAAACCGCAATGATCAGCGTGCTCTTCCAGTTTCCCAGGAAGATCAAAATCATTACCGCCGTCAGGCAGGCGGCGATAAGTGCTTCGCGCAAGACTCCCTGGATGGATGCGCGCACGAACACGGATTGGTCGAAGAAAGTCGAGACGCGCAGCCCTTCCGGCAAAGATGATGCGTAGTTCGCCAATACCTGCTTCACGCGGTCTACGATGTCGAGCGTCGAGGCGCCGCCGGTCTTGTACGTACTCATAAGGACGCCGCGTTGTCCGTTCACGCGGACGACATTGGTTTGCGGGCTGAAGCCATCGCGAACATGAGCCACATCTTTCATGTAAATCGTCGCGCCGTTGACCGTCTTGATCGGCAGGTCGTTCAGCCCTTGCATCGTCAGCGGGCTTCCATTCATCTCCACAAGATACTCAAGCGAGCCAAGTTTCACGGTTCCAGTCGGCAGAATGAGGTTCTGCGCGTTGACGGCGTTTACGATGTCCACCGGGGAAAGCCCCTTGGACTGCAACGACGCGGAGTCGATGTCCACCGAAACGAGGCGCTGTTTTCCTCCATAAGGAAAGGGAAGCGCCGCACCTTGTACCGTGGCAAGCTGTGTGCGAATAAAATTGTTTCCAAAGTCGAAGAGCTGTTGCTCGCTCAAGCTGTCGCTGGTCAACCCTATTTGAATGACGGGCACGGTGGACGCGGAGAAGATAGCCACGAGAGGAGGAGTGGTGCCCGGTGGCAAGCTCTTCAAAATCGTCTGGACAATGGCCGTGGTCTGAGCCAGCGCGACTTGCACATTGGCGGTTGGCTGGAAATAAATTTTGACGACGGCGATGCTGTTGAGAGACTGCGATTCGATATGCTCGACATCGTTGACCAGCGTCGTAACGGCGCGCTCCGAGTTGCTCGTGATGCGCTGCTCCATCTCCTGGGGCTCGAGTCCCGTGTACGTCCAGACGAGGGTGATCACCGGGATGTTGATTTCCGGAAAAATGTCTGTCGGCGTCCGCAGCAGCACCACCGGCGTCAGTAGGATGATGACGAGTGCGAGAACCACAAACGTATAGGGTCTCGCGAGCGCTAATCGGACAATCCACATAAAATCTCGAAAGGTCCTCTAAAAGGCTATTCGCCCATTCACATAAAGTTGGAACGGTTCTTCCGTCGGGTACTCTTCTTTAGATTCCTGAACGCAATTGTTTGGGTACGCCCCTATGACCAGGTACGATATATCGTCTGCCCGAATAAGTGGCCGACAAATTGTCCCGAATCCTTTGGTACTCCGAGCCGGTTCCAGTCGGCCCTGCGCAACGCTGATCAGAAACGGAATCTCTTCCAAGTCTTTATGAATCAGAATGTTAGCCGGTCAGCGGTGCCGTTAGTCTTTTCTCTTACAGTTTTTTGATGCCCTCCCTTCTGCGCTGGTCACATTCTGTTTGTCTGCCAATTTGGACTGCGGCTTCCAGAAGCTATGAAATGAATTGATGCGATGAATTAATGCGTCTCGCCGATGGCGATTCACGACCTGATCGACGTCGGAGTATTCAGCGGAACGAAAGAGCCTTTGAAGCGGCTGAATCTCCACAAAGAGTGGATCTCTCAAGAAAACGGAACATTTGAATCTGTCGTGGACGAGAAGCCGACGTTCGCGGGAATTGATCCACACAATAAATTGATCGACCGCGATCCCGCGGACAATTTGATTGAAGTCGAGAAGCCGCAGCGCCTCTCGGGAGGGGTACGCGTAGCTCAGCCGCTATTTGTGCGTCATGACAAAAACGCCGTCCCAATTTGCCGAAGGCTCGTCAAATAAATATTCCTGGCAGCGCTTCCAGTAGGCGCGCGAAGGGCCGTCCTCCGGCCATCGGTCGAGAAATTCCTGGAAAGCGTGTTGCGCGGCATCCCACTCTCGATTGCGATAAAGCTCCCGCGCGCGAGCAAACTTTTCCACTTGTAAATGCACCTCTTCCGCACGACCATCCGCAGCCAAATCCGCTTGCCGTCCCATCAAATGGTAAATCGTGACCGGCTGCACCTTGCCCTTAACACGAATCAAATCCAGCTCGCGAAAAACAAATCCGTCATCTTTCGTCGCCTGATAGGTCGTCTCATTCACAATGATGTTCGTCCCGTAGTCCTTGTTTAGACCTTCAAGGCGCGAGGAAAGATTTACCGCATCTCCGAGCGCCGTGTAGCCGTAACGTAGCACGGAACCCATGTTGCCTACGCTTGCGACTCCCGTGTTTAATCCGATCCCGATCTCCAGTCTCGGCTTGCCCTGTGCTTCCCACTGTTTTTGCAGTTCGCGCATGCGCTTCATCATATCGAGCGCCGCGTTGCAAGCCTTCGCCGCATGCCCCGGCTCTTCGAATGGCGCGCCCCAAAACGCCATAACCGCATCTCCAATGTATTTGTCGAGCGTCCCATTGGTCTTGAAGACGATGCGGGTCATGTCCGAAAGATATTGATTGAGAAAGAGCGCAAGTTCCTGCGCGTCCAGCTTTTCCGAGATAGTGGTAAAGCCGCGAATGTCGCTGAACATGACGGTGATGTCGGTTTTCCTGGGCTCAACCAGTTGCGGATTGACGAGCAACCGCCGAATCACTTCGGGACTGAGATACTGGCCGAAGGCGCTCCGTACCTTGCGTTTTTCCTTTTCCTCGACAAGCGCGCGGTAGAGCGAAACCAGCAGCACGTTACCGGTTAGAGTGATCGCGGGAACAGTAAAGTTCAACCACCATCCCCGCAGAAACGCTTCATAGTCCACGGCCACCAGTGGTATGAGCAAGCCTGCGCCGAACCACATCCAGCGCGGCTGAACCAGCGCCATCCAAATCCCCAGCGGTATGCCGAGCACGAGAATGAGAATTGCATCCCACAATTGTTGTTTCGCGCCACGTACCAGGAAATCGTTGTGCAGTATGTTGTCGATCACGTTGGCGTGAATTTCCACGCCGGGGTAGTCCGTCCCGCTGTAAGGTGTGGACTTAATGTCGCCGATGCCAGTAGCTGTCGCTCCTATTAATACAATTTTGTCTCGGAAATCAGAGGCAGGTCGCTTGTCCTGCACAACATCAGCCATCGAAAAATGCGGATACGTGTAAGCTCTGCCGCGATAGTTGATTAAAGCCTGACCGATGTCGTTCGGGACGATGCGGAGCTCTGCCCCAAACTGAATATCCACGATGCCATGGTCATCATAAGTAAGGATCATTCCGTCATTGCCGATTCCCAGGTACGCGCGGACGGCCATCACATCCATCGAGCCGTACAAATCCCATTCGCTCCTGCTGGCGGAGCGTCCAAACGGCAAGATCATCGTCGTTCGACGAACGACACCGTCGGTGTCCGAGGGCTCGTTGAAAAAACCCGTCGAAGACGCTTCACCGCTCAAAGCTCTAGTGAAGGAAGTCATGTTCGCTTCCGCGCCGTGCGGCAGCATGTCGGCTCTTTCGTACCTGGCTACCAGGCTTATAAAGTCTTGTTTTCCCAACCCCGCACGTCTTTTGATGGACTGCACTTGAGGAAAAGGGAAGTAGCTGAGCTCATCCGCGTACTGATCGAGCGTTTTGTCATCGAGTCTTCTTAAGTCTGCTTCGGTGTAAAGGAAATAATTCCCCAGAATAACCCTGCCGAACTTTTTGATGGCTTCGGCGAATTGTTTGTCCGAATCAGACTCAGCGGCCAGTCTATCTACTTCAGCTTCTAATTTGGCATCGACCGGTTCGCCGCGCGCGTCGCGGGCTTTCAACTCCCCACGTAATCGGAGCAAGGGTGCCGCGCTCTCGTCTGGTTTGCTGAACGTTATGTCGAACGCCACGACTTTTGCGCCGTCGTTGCGCAAGACGTCCAGCATTCTTGCAAAATGTGAACGGGGAAACGGCCACCTCCCTAGCACTTCCTGGGAATGCTGGTCAATATCTACAATGACTATTCGATCGTCGACGTGCGTCGCGCTCTCCGGTCGATACCGGAAACGCGTGTCAAGGGAGTCGTATTCGAGGCGTTGAAGGAACTCGAAAATAGGCGTGGGGCGCTCGCCAAAGAACGTGAAGTAATAGAGCGTCAGCGCCGCGGCGGTGACGCACAAGCTAATGACAAACGAAGCCCGATGCCGCCACCACGATTGCAGTAGTTCGTAGAGGCCGAAACCGCCCCGCCTCTGCCACCATCCGACTGACGGAGCTGCCATCTCGGTTCGCGCGCTATTCGCGGAAGACGAAGTTCATGCGTACGCCGCTGACCTCGATGACATCGCCATCGTTCAGCCGCACAGGTCCGGTGATCGGCGCGCCATTCACCGTGGGCATCTTGTCGCCGGGGCCGATGTAGTAGCCGTCATCGCGCTGGTTAATCTGGGCCGCCATGGCCGGTTTGAACCAGCCTTTCACTTTCACTGTGGCCATAGCGGATTTGCCGATAACCGTCAGCTTATTCGTAAGCATGTACTCTTTCTGATCGGTTCGCCCGCCAACCACAATGAGCGTGGGAACTTTCAGGCGTCCCGCTGCAAACTGGACGCGCTCGCCCGTTGCTGCTGCTTGTTGCAGCATGTCGCGCCGCGCCTTGGTGTCTAGAACCATGGTCTCGTTGATGCGCGGGGCGCTGGCTTTTCGGCCCGTATCCCATGGCACCGGAGCGTCGCCGGAAGCATCGACTTTAATGTGGTGTTTGCCGATCCAGATGGAGTCGCCATCGTGCAGGGTGGCGCGCTCGACGCGCAAATCGTTCACAAAAGTACCATTGAGGCTGTCGAGATCTTCCACGACGAGCCTCCCAGCCTCAAAATACACGCGGGCGTGATAATTCGACACCGCCAGATTATCGACAGGCAAGTCATTGTCCGGAGAGCGTCCGATGCTCACGGGCCGGCTCCCAACCGGCACCTCCTTGACCGTCTTTTCTTCAAACATCAGGCTGAGCTTCGCCATCTCACGATCCTCCTGCGGCGCCATTTCTAGCCGTTTTTTTTCGCGCTCCACCGAAAAGCCAAGAAAACCATCCCCTGGATTCCGCGCCGACGCGCACGATGATGACGGTAATGTTGTCCACGCCGCCACGCTCGTTCGCCAACGCGATAAGCTTTTCCGCTGCCCTCGTCGGATCCGTCTCCGCTTGCAAGGTACCCGCAATCTCGGGCTCGGTCACCATGCGCGTCAGGCCGTCGCAGCAGAGCATCAAAATGTCCCGCGCGAGCAGAATGTATTCGTCGGTGTCCACCTCGATGTCGGGCAAAGCACCGAGCGCGCGGAGAAGAACGCTTTGCATTTCGCTTTCTTCCGCTTCCGCCGCCGTCAAGATGCCCCTCCGCACCTGCTCGGCAACCAGAGAGTGATCGCTGGTGAGCTGCTGCAGATTGCCGCTTCTCAGCAGGTAAGCTCGCGAATCTCCCACGTGCGCGATGCTCAATTTCGAGCCATCAAGCCAGGCCGCGGTCACCGTTGCTCCCATCCCGTGCTGCTCGGGATGCGCTTCCGCTGCCTCATAGATATTTTTGTTCGCCAGGTGCACGGCGCTCGTAAGGCGCTTGGCCTTTTCGCTCCAGGTTGGCTCCGAATTGCCAATCATCTTGGCCGCGAAATTCGTCTGCGCATCCATGCAATGCTTGACGATGGTTTCTACGGCAAGCGCGCTCGCCACTTCTCCGTGCGCCTCCCCGCCCATGCCGTCGGAAAGCACAAAAAGATTCAGCGAGTCCACGATGCGGAAACAATCCTCGTTATTCGTGCGCACGCGCCCCACATCGGTTACGCCGCCGCTTACGATCCGCACAAATTCTCCCGTTGCTGCACGCTGTCCGATCCCGTGCTCACACCCGTACCCGGCAACCCTGTTCTCAAGCTAGCAGACCCTCTACTGCGGCGAAAGGCTGTGACACTTACTGATTACTTGTTTTTTCGCCCCATTCGCCGTCCCGGCACTCCCGAGGATACGCTTAAAGGGTCCCGTTTCTGCCGGCGGGCACCCTCTGCGTGCCTCTCCCGCGTCTTCCGCTAAAATCTGTCCCACAGCTAGCGGCTTTGCGCGTAAAGTCGGTTTAGCGTCCCTCATCATGGCCAAACCTAAAAAAAGGCTTCCCAAGCGCGTGGCCACTTCGCATCGTACTGGCTTATCGGCTGCGCAGGCCGGGCGTGAACTCGAAGAACTTAACCGCGTTGGCATCGCTCTCTCCGAGACCCGCGACGTCGAGCGCCTCCTTGCTTTGATACTTTCGAAAGCCCGGGAGATCACCGGAGCCGACGCGGGATCTCTTTACTTGGCCGAGCAAGCCGGCGGCCGCACGATCGATTCTGTGCCTGGCGCGGCCGACGACGCGGAAAAGACCCTGCAGCTGCGCTTTCGGCTGACACAAAACGACAGCGTCCAGTTTCCTTACGCCGAACACACGCTTCCGGTCACCGAATCTTCGATGGCCGGCTACTGCGCTCTCCATGGCGAAGTCATCGAACTGGCCGATGCGTACCGCATTCCCAAGTCGCGGCCTTTCCAGTTCAATTCTTCTTTTGATGAGCAAGCCGGATACCGCACGCGCTCTCTGATCACGCTGCCCATGAAAAACGGCAAAGGCGAGGTCCTCGGCGTGCTCCAATTGATCAATTGCAAGCGCAATCCGAAAGCCCGGCTGACCAATGCCAATGCCGTCCGCCGCCATGTTCATCCCTTTCCCGAGCGCGCGGTGCGTCTCGGCCTCTCCCTCGCCTCGCAAGCCGCCGTGGCTTATGAAAACTCGCAGCTCTACCGCGACATCGAAAATCTTTTTGACGGTTTTGTCAATGCCGCGGTGAAAGCGATCGAGCAGCGCGATCCCACCACCTCCGGCCATTCCCAGCGAGTATGCCAGATGACCATGGCACTGGCCGAGGCCGTGGATCGCGAACCGCAGGGACCTTACTCGGATTTGCGTTTTTCTCGCGAGCAGATGAAGGAGCTGCGTTATGCCACACTGCTCCACGATTTCGGCAAAGTCGGCGTCCGCGAAGAAGTTCTCGTAAAAGCCAAGAAACTTTACCCGCTTCAGTTTTCCCGGTTGTTGGATCGCTTTGATTACATCCGGCGGGACATCGAAGCGCGCATCGCCGAACAGAAAGTGGAGGTCCTGCTCGGGCAATTTCGCAAGGAGGCGGAAGCGCGTGTTCGTTTGAAGCTGCTCGACGGCGAGGCTGCCCGCCTCATCGCTGAATTGGACCGCTATGTGGAATTCATCACACGCGTGAACGAGCCGACCATCCTGCCCTCGAGCGAATTCGAATTGCTTGCGGAAATTTCCCAGAAAACCTACCGCGACCCTCGAGGAGCCGAGCGCCCCTACCTTACGCAGGAGGAAGTCAGATACCTCTCGATACCGCGCGGCAGCCTCGATTCGGCCGAGCGGCGGCAAATCGAATTGCACGTGACGAACAGTTTTAATTTCCTGGCGCAGATTCCCTGGACACCCGAATACAAAGGCATTCCGGAAATCGCGCGCGCCCACCACGAAAAACTCAATGGCCAGGGCTATCCGAATGGCCTGAAAGCTCCCGAGATTCCCGTCCAGGCCAAGATGATGACGATCTGCGATATTTTCGATGCGCTCTCCGCATCCGATCGACCTTACAAGAGAGCCGTTCCGACCGATCGCGCGCTGGACATCCTCAAAGTGTGCGTCCGCGAAGAGGAGATCGACCCCGAGTTGTTCCGTCTTTTTCTCGACGCCCAGGTTTACAGGCTCATCTCAAAGGCGGCGCGGTAGGCACCGAATGTTATCGGCACGATTACCATTTGGCATGACTGCCCGGGTTAGATTACTCAGGATGCTGTTGGCGCTTCTAAAATAATTGCAAGGCATGATATGTGGATCTTCTTTCTTGGCCCGTTTCTTTCGCTTCTCCCCACGCGCTGGCGCAAATCTCTGCCCTTCTATCAAGCTGTGCATTGGCACTCCGCCTCCATCCTCAGCGGACTGGCAGAATCCGTTATCGCCCTTACCGCGCTCTTGTACTGGTATTCGTACTCCGTGACGACCTGGGTTTCCCGCGCGCTGGATAGCGCCCTGAGCCGGAGCGCACCGACCGGGCTCTCCGTTAACGATGTCGGCTTCGCTGCACTCGTGGTTTGGGCCACTCATCCACTGACGTGGACACTCGCTTTTTTCGGCGTCGAGGGAATCGCGCGCTTGTGTGCGGGGTTCACGGACACTGTTCTCGGCGTTTTTCCGCTCTATCTCGTGGAGAAAACCTACTCGAAGATTTTTCGCCGCGGCGCGGCTGAACCCGCGGGAACCGTAAAGTTTTCGCAGAGCCACGTCTCCTCCTACGTAGACACAGTGAAGGGAAAAGTATTAACGGCTCGTCTTTCACAGATTCCCGATGAGCTCTGCGTTGCGAAAAACGCGGCCGAAGAAATTCTTGAAATTCGCGCTTGGTGCGCGAAACTGGATTGGACTCCGCCTCGCGTGGTTCGCTACGAAGATCGGTACTATCGACTGGAAGAATGCGCTCGCGGGCCAGCGCCGCGTCCGTTTGTTTACAAATTGCGGCGATTGGCCGTAGGCGTTCCCGGGCGTACCGTCCTCATCTATTCCCCAGACGAAGCGCCCGTCACAGCGGACCGCTAAGCCGGCGCGCTCCATGCCAGCCGCTTGCTCCGTTTGTTAACGTCCCACAGCTTCCTCAGCCCAGCGCCTCTCGACTACAATCACATAATGCTTTTTCGCCGGCTGTCGTCTCTTCTTGTTCTGCGGAGCTTTGTCCTTGTAGCGGCGTTTCTTCCGCTTTCTTTCTCGGCGTCCGCGCAAAAACCGCCTCGCTCTTCCGCGGGGCGTACCTTGGTGCTGCCGCGAACCATCATCTCCGGAGAACGAGCAACTCTCGCCGTGCTGGACGCAAGCGGGCGCCTGGCTCCCGGCGTAACCGTGAACTTCTCAAACGGCGACCACCTTAAGACAAACGCGACGGGCCGTGCGGTGTTCGTCGCCCCGCTCACTCCCGGCGTTATTTTCGGCTCCATCGCCGGCCGCGAAGGCCGCGTCGCAGTGACGATCTTGCCGCCCAGCGAAACCACTGCGACTTCGATGCAGGTGGACTCGATCCCCCAAATCGCCTCGATCACCGACCGTTTAGAAATCACAGGCCAGGCTTTTTGTGGGGACGCCGACACGAACCAAATCACCGTCTCAGGAGCGCCTGCTTTCGTGCTAGCGTCCTCGCCGACATCTCTTGTCATGCTTCCCCCGCCGGATTTGCAGCCCGGCCGTGCCTCTGTAGACATTTCTTGCGCGAAACGGTATGGTCCGCCTCTAGAAGTCGTCTTCGTAGCGCTCACTTTGGAAGCGGATTCTTCGCCGCTCGCGCCCGGCGTACACCGCCAGCTCACCGTCCGCGTCCGCGGGACAACGAGCAAGGTAGACCTGGAGGCAAAGAATCTTGCGCCAGACATTGCGGAACTTACAGGTGGCAATCCTCTTCGATTTTCGAGCTCGGGTGGCTGGGAAAACGTGGCGCACTGCGAAGTCGTTGGCCGCAAGCGCGGCAGCTTTATGATTTCGATTCGCATGCTGAGTTCCCCGCCGCGTCCCCATTAGCCCGCGTTCCACGGCACCGTCCGCGTCAAACGTCTCGTAGGGGCACGGCATGTTTACCCTGAGCTTCGAAGGGCCGTGCCCGTCCTAGTTTTCCCACGGAACTACGCGCTAGTTTTCGCGCTAGTCTGTGCCGGAAGCACCAGCGTGCCCTGTCCGTTCTCGAGCGACGCATCCACCGCGCTTGACCCCACCAAAGAATCCAGTGCGTTCTGCGTCTTTTCGAGCCGCTTGTCTGCGTCGCTGTAGCTCTGCTGCGCGTTTTTCAAATGGGTCCCGAGCTTTTCAAACACATCCGTGAAGGTCGTCATGTTCTTCTGAATTCCGGAAAGTCCCGCGGAAATACGCTTTGCATTTTCCTCGATTTGCATTCCACGCAAACCCAGGTGAATCACGCAGAGATGCGCGTAGAGCGTATTCGGCGAGACGGCAATTATATTCTTGCCGCGGCAGTAGGAGTCCAATGCCTCTCCCTTACTATCCTGCGTCATCAGCATTTCGTAGTAGACCGTTTCCGACGGTACAAACATCAGCGCAAGGTCCAAAGTGCCCTCGTTCGGCACAATATATTTCTTGGCGATGGAATCCGCGTGACCCTTCACCGCCGTCGCGAATGCACGCTTCGCCTCTTCGCCCTCCGCGCTGATCCTTCGAAACGCATCGAGAGGGAACTTCGAATCCACAGCGACAAGTTTCTTGTCCCGCAAAAAGATCACAGCGTCCGCTGCCTCGCCGCTCGAGAACCGGTACTGCGTGGCATATTGCGAAGAGGGCAGGGAATCTTCCAGCAAACGCTCCAGGGTCACTTCGCCAAGCAATCCCCGCGTCTTCGCTCCGCCCAAGATTCCCTCGAGCGATTTTGTCGCGGAAGAAATTCCTCGTCCCAATTCCTGGAACTCGCCGAGTTGTTTTTGAATGTGGCCAATCTGTTCCCTCGTGTTTTTGAGTTCGTTGGCGATGGCTGTTTGTCCTTGCGTGGCAATCTGGGCGGAGTTGGAGACGCCGTCCTGCAGCGCCTTGGTCACGCTCTCCAGTCGCTGCGAAACACTCTGACCGATGGTTGCCATCTGCCCTGTGCTCTGCGCTTGCGCCGTCCCAATTGTCTGCAAATCGCGGCGTAGCTCATTCAACTGGGCTTCCAGCAACGCGCTTTTCTTCTGTTCCTGCGAAGTTTGTAGCACCAGCCAAAGCACCAGCCCAGCCACCACAATCACAACCCCGATGAGCACTACGTTCATTCTTTCTCCAGTCCATCTTCGGGAAACGGTCTCTTTACTCTACCTGTAGTTGTGCGCGGCGGAAAGCTCCCGCCAAAACAAAGGGCCTCGCCTTCGCGAAGCCCTTTCAGCAGTTTGTTCTCACGCAGCCTGACCATGCCGCCCGGGCGGCCTCTCTCCTACCAGATCATCTTCAGCGCAAACTGCAACTGCCGCGCAGAGTAGGCCGCCGACGGCTGCCCCGCGCTGCACGTCGAGCCCGCGGAGGGGTCGCAAAGCTGGTTCACCGCCGTGATATTGGTGCGGTTGAAAAGGTTGAAAACTTCCGCGATCAGGTTGAGCTTGATCCTCTCGCCCACCGGTATGAGCTTGGCCACGCGCATATCCCACGTGAAGAAGCCCGGCATGTTAAACGCATTCCGGCCCAGATTTCCTATGCATCCCGCTCCCGCAGTGGTGAACCCAGGCACCGCGAACGGCGCGCCGCTGTCCGTCAAACACACGTTCGCAAGAACAAAAGTAACGCCCGGTATGTACGGCGATGTTGTTCCTCCAGTTGCCGCGCTTCCCACCGACGGACGCGCCTGCGAAGCCCCCAGGTCCAGCCGCGTGTCTTCTCCGGTGATGACGTTGAACGGCCGCCCCGAAGCAACTTCAATAATCGGCGAAATGGTGATGTCCTCTCCGAGGCGCTTAAAGAAGCTTTGGCCTTGGGCGCCCGCGGGGGTCTGAAACACGGCGCTGGTCACCCAGCGGTTAGGCTGGTTGTTGACGGAATTGGAGCGCTCGAACTGCGGAAAACGGCTGTCTTGTGGCTCAAGAGTGGACTGCAAATCCGTACTATCGTCGATCGAATGCGACCACGTGTAGCTCGAGAGCATCTCGAAGCCTTTCGAGAAACGCTTCGTCACGTTGACCGTGAGCGCGTTATACCAGGAATTGCCGTTGGAGGCCTGCGCGTCCACGCTGTTGAATGGCACCGGCACTCCGAATCCTTGAGGGTAGCCGGCGAGCGCAGCCAGCTGTACTTGTCCGGCGTACCCGACGCTGAGCGGTTGGCCCGGTGCAACGAGAGCTGCGAACGAGGGATTAGGCCCTGACGGGCGGAAGAAGTTAAAGAATGCCGGTGAGCTTACATACTGACCATTTAGGCTAGCGAGCGGCGCCGGACATCCATTGAGCACTCCCAGTACGCTCGTGGCGATCACCGTGACTCCGCAACTCCCAGGCGTGGCCGGAATATTGGAAGCGGGTGCCACGACCGTCAGTGGATTGCTCACCGATATGCCCGCCGCGGCCGCGTTGAACGCGTTTTGATCCAGCAGCTGTGGATTTGTCGAATTGACGTCGATGGGCCGGTAAAGGTGGATTCCGCGCGTCCACTGATAGCCAACGCTGATTTTCCATGATGGCGAGAGTTCGCGCTCCACGGTCAGATTCGCTTGCTGAGCGTAGGCATACGTGAAATTCTTCGTCACCGGCAGCGTGAACGGCAGAATCGTCAGCGGAAAACCGTCCTGTAAGTAGGCTTGATTCGCGAACAGTGAACCCGCGGCGAATGGATCAAACCGCTGTTGTTGCGGCAAGTATCCCAGCGTGACGGAAGTGGGAAACTCCGCGTAGATCGAGTTGGCGTTTAGCACGCCCTGGAAGATGGAAGATCCATTTAGGTTTGCCGGGCTGTCCAGGTTTGATCCGCAGAAGCCCGGTGGCGTTGGCGAACCCTGCGGCAGCGGCAGCAGCCCGCAGGCAGTCGCGGCTCCTCCCGCCGAGAGTAATTGCACCGACCGGCCGCCGTCGGCTGTCGTCGAGTCGAACGCAATAGCCAAAAGCGGGTGATCGAAGAAGAGCCCATAGCCCGCGCGTATGACGGTCTTGCCGTTGCCCGTCGGGTCCCACGCGATTCCGAAACGGGGCGCAATGTTTTTGTAATCGCGCGGCACGCCTTCCTGCACTCCCAAAGCCTGTTCTGCCGCCGCGTTGACCGCTGTCGCGGGCGTAAACAAGGGAGTGATTTCCAGGTCATACCGCATCCCATAATTGATGGTCAACTTCGAGTTCACTTTCCAACTGTCCTGGCCAAAAAATGCTATGGGCACATTGTCGAAAGGTGAGCTCGAGTTCCCAATTCCTTGAATGTAAGAGGTAGGAATTCCCAGTCCATAAGCCTGCAAACCGGTTGCACCCGGCAGCGCGATGCCGCCGTTGCACGAAGCTCCTGTGCCTCCGATGCAATCCGGAAAGCCGAACGACGAGGCTGCAATCCCTCCGAAGTTGACGTCGCCTCCGAAGTCTAGCTCGAAAATTTGTGGTTTCCCCGAACGCAGTTGGATCAGCGTGTAATCCCCGCCCATTTTGATCGTATGGTTCCCGCGGATCAGTGTGAAGTTGTCGGTCCACGCGAATCGCCGTTCAATGCGGTCCACGGTCGAATACGGCTCGCGCCCAAAGTACGCGTAGCCGGGGATGTTCACTCCGATGTCGGACCCGCCCGGAAGATCCGAATAGCCGTAGTGCAAGCCGCGGCGCGCCCCCTGAAAGCGGAATTCGTTGAAGGCCGTATCGCTCAGTATCGTGTCGTGCTGGAATATCGCGGAAACGTCGCGGTATTGATTGATGCCTGCGCGCGTCCCGGCGTTCTGCCCGAATACCTGATTTTGCGAAGTGGACTCGATCCCCGTAACTGTGGAAGGCGAGACGGACACACGCAGAAAGGACGTGTTCTGGTTGTTCCAACGCTGATCCAGGCGCGTCGACCACAAACTGGTCTTTTCCGATGCGGGAAAATTTCCCCGAAGGCTGTTCAAGTCCGCATAAGATGCAGGCAGCTGCGCAATCCCATAGGAGTAGGCTGCGCCCGGCGCCACGGGAATCGAGGAACACGTCACCGTGCCGATCGTGGCCCCGAGAGGGCACGTAACTGGAATGGGGAATTGCGCCCCAGGACCGGGGTTCACCAAGCCGCCGGTGAGTCCCGGCGCCACCAGTCCGTAATCCACCTTGTTGAGCGCAACGCTCGAAGCCGAGCCCATGAAGACCGCGTACTCCTGGGCTAGCGCTCCCTGGCCCGCACTTTCCAACTGCTGGACCGCTGTGGCTTGCGATGGCGTCAATTGCAACGTCAATGGACCCAGGCTAACTGGCACCATGCCAAACGGGCCGGTCCCAGGCGATGCCGTTCCGATGCTCGAGAAATCCGTCTCTTCGTGTTGCGTGTATTCGTAGGAAAAAAAGTAAAAAGTCTTGTCTTTTTTCAGCGCGCCGCCGAACGTTACGCCCGTCTGCACTCGCGTATACGGCTGCTTGACGGGATCGAGCTCGCCGGTTGTCGGGTTCACCACCCCGGAAAACGGATCCCTCGCTTGAAACGCCTTGTTTCTCAGATAGCCGTAGACGTCTCCATGCATTTCATTCCCGCCGCTTTTGGTGACAATGTTGATCACGCCGCCCATCGCCAGTCCGAATTCCGCATTGTAGTTGCTCAAAATCAGCTGAAACTCTTGCACCGCTTCCTGCGATACCGTTGAGCGAATTCCATCCGTCGAGTTATCCCCGGCGTCCGCTCCGTCCACGCTGACCATGTTTGAGCGCGCCCGCGCGCCATCGACATTCAATCCGCTGTTCGGCGCTGGACCGATCGTCGGAGAAACGTCGCGCGTGGTCTGTGAGTTTATAAGCGTAAAGTTGATGTAGTTGCGGCCGTTGGTGGGCAGATTCTCGATGCTGCGCTGGTTGATCGTCTGTGAAACTTCCGTCTTCGTCGTCTCCACGAGCGCAGTTTGTGCCGTCACCGTGATGACTTGCTCTGTGCCTTTCAGTGCCAGCCGCGGATCGAAGGTAGCGTCTTCACCCACGGTCACGACGACCGCATCGCTCTCGTACACCGCAAAACTCGCGCCGCCGTCGACACTGACCTTGTATCTTCCCGGAGGCAGCCCGACCACTTTGTACCGGCCCGCGTCGTCTGACGTCACACTGCGCGCTGCGCCAGTTTCCGCGTTGGTGATCGTCAGCTTCGCGCCTCGGACCGCGAGTCCTTGCGGGTCGCTCACCGTCCCCGAAAGCGACGCTGTGTCCACTTGCGCCCTCGTCGCCCCCGCGCATCCCAGCACCAGCACGCACAGCGTGATCCACGCAAACACACCATGACGTCGTTGCATCTGATTCCTCCTCGTGAAAACCGGCCAACTTTCCGCTTCCCCCAGCGGCTGCGGGATGCCCCGCCTAACGCAGACTACACAATCGAATACTCGGCTTTTACTTCAATACTTCGCTGAGTTCAACAAAAACTTGTCTCCCGAGGTCCTGAAACTAAACTCGCCACGCCCGCGTTTGTCGCCCACACCTTCTCCCAGCCTCTTGTAGGAGCGCAATTCATTGCGCCCACCTTTCTCGCGCCCATCTTGCTCCCTTGTAGGGGCACGGCACGCCGTGCCCTCTTCTCTGAGCACCCCTGTTGACTCTGCGCCTCTGTGTTATCTTTCTCCCTTGTGGGCGCACGACACGTCGTGCCCTCTTTACATGCCCCGGCGCCCGCCCTCCCGCCGCCAGTCATTCCGAGCGGAGCGAGGAATCTGCTTTTTCTTCTTCCGCAGCTCGCGCTTCCTTGGCAGGTGGCACAGGCTTCAGCCTGTGCAGTTCCTGCCTCAAAAGCGCCCGGACTTAAATCTGCAAGTGAGGTCGGCAGGCGTCTCGGATAACCCAATCGCAAATCTAAACAACACGTAGCATGCCTCAGGTTCGCTGTTTGAACCTGGGTCTTGAAGTTGCCTTCTCCTCTCACTTTTTCTCTGCCACGCCCTTACCGATAAATGTGAACCTTCCCCTCCACGATCACCGCAACATATTTCCCATGTTCAAGAAACTGCATCATCCGTCCGCCCTCCCGAGCCATCTTCGCCCATCGAGATTTCGTATTCGGATTCTGTTCCAACCCGCGCAATTCTCGACCCTCAAAACGGAAATCCACCTGCTTCAATTTGCTTTTCGCCGTTTGCCGGACGGAGTAAGTCTCGCCGTCAACCTCGACCGTTTTCTTCTTGTCGATTAAGGTCTGCTGCCAGATTGAGAGAAGCGTGCCTTCCAGATCGCCAGACATAGAGCGAGCATAACCCAACTCCAGCTGCTGCACTCCGGTGGCAGGATTCTCGTTTGTGAAGACCGAATTCTTACCTAAAGGGGAGGAACCACGTGCACCCGGTCGGAAAAATCAGAAAACCCCTCACGCAAAATCGGCGTACGGGGCACCCGGCGGTTGCCGCGAGCTACCCCGGCGTGCCCTCCGATTAGGCACACGCTCAGGACGATAAGCGCAATCTTCGCGCCCGAATTCTGGCTCACGCAATCTAACCCCATACTTGCCTTCCCTACGTTCTAGGCAACGCTCTTGGGAGCAATCGCAGATAGAAGCGCGGTACCGGATTTGCCGACTTCGAAGCAAAAGATTACAGCGGCGCCGTGACCCGTACTCGTGAGAGGAAGCTAGCGATATGGATCTGATCCATCTCGTAAGGTGGGCTCCACGTCCGGGGCAACTTTGGCCCAAATCCCTGATAAACGGGCAAGCCAGAAATAATCAGGGTCAGAAGGCGCATTTTCCGAAATCGCGACTGGCTCAGTCCACTTACCTGTGTAGCCGGGTAACTGGGAACTTGAAATCCACTCGTACGTAACCGTGTTAATCAGGAGTTGGGAAACCTGACGATAGCGTAGGTGGGTGCAGTCTGACAGCTCGATGCCTCCCCAGCTGCTTGTCTAACTTTTTGGTTTCGGAAAAATACTTCCGACGTGAGCGCTGATCTCGCCGTAATACTCAGGGTGCTTCGCGAGAAGCGCAGAGATCTCCTGAGCGAGTGGACTGTCAGCGACCCATTTCTTTTTCTGGTCAGGATACATTGGCTCCATGAGCGGCTTCGCCTGTTGCAGCAAACTCGTTAACTGGAGATGGTCCGGGTGTTCATTTTCGCTCATTTTTTGTCCTCCAGACATCCGTTGTCAGACATCCGTCCTACAACTCATGGTTTACCACAAACGATTGCCGCGGGACAATTAGGAATGACACCGCCCGGCAGCTCGCTGTCCGGCCAGGTCCCACATCTCCGGCAAGCGCGTTTACCAGGACATGTGGTCGGTGTTCGAGATAAGCTCTCCCCAATAGATTCTCTAAAGCCATGCCCCAACCCGTCAGAAGATCCGCGATGTTGCTTGCCGCTGCAGGGCTCGGGTCTGCGCTTTTCACAGTGATGGTGGATTTCGCGGGCTATGGTCAGAGGGTCTCTGTAGGTCTAATTTTCGGAGTTGCGCTTGCTGCTTACTTCGTGTGGTACGAGCGCTATCGCAATTCAGCGAGGATGGCCGTATTCGTTGCTGCTTGCACCGTGGCTTTCGACGCCTCTATGTATGCCGTGTTTCCGTTGATGATTCTCTTTCCGATTAATCACTCGATGAGTTCTGCGAGGTTAGACATTCCCATGTCAGTCTTCTTTGGAGCGGGCTACGTGGGCGCGTTTATTGTTCTTGCTTCTGGAGTTTTCCTTTTTAGTGCCCGAAAACCCGCCTCGAAGTCCCTGGGAATAGTCGCACTATGGTCCCTCGGTGGTGGTTTTCTCGCCGTGATTGGGGCTGCCGCAGATGGGATTCGCACCCACGGAGTCTATAATTCATTCCTCCTCTTGACACTTGTTTGGCAACCGGGCGCCGCCACCCTTCTGGGCCTGTTGTTGGAGCAAGAGAGAGCCGAAGTCTGTGATGACACTCTTGGTTAGTCGAAAAAGCGGACAAGTCCAGTCCCAGGGCTCCACTTCTCCGGCACGACTAATCGGGACTTTGCAATCGGCCGCCTGCCAAACTCCTCAACACAAGCACTACTGGCCGAGATGCGCAAGTGCGGCACGCAGAGGGGCGCTGGAGACGCGAATCACTCCCCTGTAGGGCGAGTACATCTCAAGGATCAAAAAAATCGCACCAGAAACTGAAAGCGCAGAGATTAACAAGCTGACGACCACGGTCGCATTGCGAGGGGCGAACAGGCCGAAGCTGATGAAAATGATGGTAAGCCAGAAAATCAGCACGGTCAGCAAAGGTAGGGAAACCGAATTGACTCTTTGTTCCGTTACTAACCATCGCGTTTGTAACAGGCCGATCGCAATGCTCAACGCCTGGGCCTGGATCGAGCGTTGCGCATCGTCCATCGGCGAGAGTAGCTGTATTTTGTCGTAGACGACCTCGACGCCAGCGGACGACTTGAGTTGGGAAGGGTCGGGAACATCCTTGGCCGACACTGAATCGAGAATGCGGGCAACGGCGCTACGCAGTGAATCGCGCGCTTCCTTGGCCTCCGGCCCGTAATGGGCCAGGACGCGGTCAAGTAAAACAATCCTGCTTGACGCCTCCGTAACCTCGGTGTTCTGTGTGTCGAACGAAGACTTGGCCGAAGCAATCAGTAAACCAAGAACGAGAGCGGCCATGGTCGCGATCAGGCCCACCCCTAGCTTCACAACGTCTTTCGATTCGTCCCTCAAATGTTCTTGTGGCAAAACAGCGCGAAGGGTGATCCCAAGCAACGCGCCTCCGAAAACGAACGCGAAAGTAATCAAGCTGATTGCGATGGAACTCACAGCTGCTCCGCCAACGGGACCGAGCTGCTTGCGACCCAACGCCGACTCGACAGCTTAGACCGACCGTTTAAAGTCGGGAACATCTTTTCGCAACTGGATTTCCTAACGGCTAATGTATCCAATGACTGGTAAACGCGGTGACCGGAAAGGTGGATTTCGAATTTCCGATTGGGCGACTACCGGTCCAAGTGACTCGTGGCGGATCTCGCAACGCTGTGTTTTTGTGCAAACACACAGCGAAGCAAGCTACGGAACAATTATTCGTGACGGAGCGCGTCCAAGGGAGACACGCGAGTGGCACGGAGTGCGGGAATGTACATGGCCGCTAGCGAAACGGCGATCAGCCCGACTGAAACCGCGCCGAAGATCAGCGGATCCGTTGCGCTGACCTCATAAAGCAGGCTCTTCAGCAGGCGCGTCAACGCGAGAGCGCCTGCAATGCCTGCGATCAACCCAGCGGCCACGGGGATCAATCCCTGCCGCAAGACTAATGCGAGAACGTCAACGGAACGGGCGCCGAGAGCGATGCGAATTCCGAATTCGCGGCGCCGCTGATCGACCAGATATGCCAGCACGCCGTAGATGCCGATAGCAGCGAGGAGACCTGCGAGCGCGGCGAATACAGTCATCAACTGAATCGAGAATCGTTGCCGGGCGAGCGAATCAGCCAGGATTTGATCCATGGTGAGCAGGTCCACCGGCAGATTGGAATCGAGCGCAGCGATCTCGCTGCGGATCGCGGAGACCAGCGCGAGCGGATCGTATGCGGTCTTCATCACGATTGCCAACGAGCCGAATGGGACCTGCGGGCCGAAATAGTAGACTCGGGGCTCGGGGGAGCAGACAAGCTGCGAGATTTCGTCGCGGCAACTACGCCAACGACAGTGAATGTGCTTCCGCCTAAGGGGACAGTGATTTGCATGCCGATCGGGTCGGCGTTTGGGAATAATTTCTCAGCGGTGATCTCATCGACAACGGCAGCGCCGGGCGAGCCCTGCTCGTCGGAATCGGCGATGTCGCGGCCGCGCAAGAGCGGGATTCCGAGAGTTTCAAAAACCCCGGGCGAAGCGCGCGTTTGCCAGATGATCTGCTGCGGCTCATTTGGATTTCGCGGATGGCCTGCGATCTCGACTCCGCCGCTTCCCGGGCCGCCGTTGTAAGGAAGGAAATCGATCGTTGCGGCGGAGCGCACACCCGGAATCGCGCGTACGCGTTCGAGCACCAATCGCGCGAAGGCGGCTCTTTGCGAGGGTTCCCGGTATTGCGCTACCGGCAAGGATACGAATGCGGTCAGCACATTTTCGGAACGGAATCCGGGACTAGTGTGTTCCAAGCGAACGAAGCTTCTCACTAACAGACCGGCGCCAATCAAAAGCATCAGAGAAGCGCAGACTTCGAATGCAACCATCGACTCACGCAACAACCCGCGTCCTACGGTCGATCCGCGCGCGCCTTCTTTGAGCGCTTCCGTAAGATCGATTCGCGAAGTTTCGAGGGCGGGCGCGATGCCGAAGAGCATGCTCGCGGCGATCGAGACGAAAAGGGAAAAGCCCATAACCCAGGCGTTGATAGAAGGGCTGGCTCCGTGAATCAAATCCGCGGGACCGAACCGCGCATAAAGGCGAAGTCCGTAAAGCGCCAGCAACGTTCCCGTGGCACCGGCGATGGAGGCTAGCAGCAGACTTTCGGTCAACAGCTGCCGGATCACGCGAAGGCGCGAAGCGCCCAAGGCCGAACGGATGCCGATCTCCCTGCGGCGTTTCATCGCACGGGCAAGCAGAAGGTTGGAAACGTTGGCGCAGGCGATCAGCATCAACGTGCCCACCGCCGCGATCAACACCAGCAACGGCGTCTTCAAATCGCCCGCCTGCTTTTCCGCGAGCGGCTCAAGGTCGAGAGAAAATCCGCGATCCATCGAAGCCTGATTGGGATACTGTTCGACGATGACAGCAGCGATGCGGCGAAATTCATCGCGCCCCTCTTGGATGTTCCAGCTGGGCTTGAGCCGCCCGATCACATCGATATTGTGCGGACTACGCGTGCCTGGCGCAGTTTCGGAGGGAGCGAAGGCCAGCGGCATCCAGAGGCCGGCGGCAACGCGGTAATCCAAAATCGGCCGGATTACGCCGGCCACGCGATAGCTTTCGAGATTGATTTGAATGTTCTTCCCGACAATGGATGGATCGCGGCCGTAGCGGCGCGTCCACAATCCTTCCGAGAGGATGACGACGTGATCTCGACCTGGCTGATCGTCGTCGGAAGTAAACAGGCCGCCGACAACCGGGACGACCCCGAGCATCGGAAACGCGCTGGCGGTGACCCGCAGCGCCGGGACGTCCTCGGGCTGCCCGTCGCCCGTCAAGGTCGCAACTGCGCCGGTTGCTGCCGCAATTTCAGTGAAACAAATGGCCTGACGCCGGAATTCGGCGTAATCCGGAGCCGTGGGTGCGATGCCGTGCAGCGAATAGCGGGGCAGCGTCTCTTGTACAATGACAAGCCGACCGGGATCTGGATAGGGCAGCGGGTGGAGCAGCACTGCATCGATCGCAGAAAAAATTGCGGTGTTCGCACCGATCGCCAGTGCGAGCGTTAGGATCGCGACAAGGCTGAAGCCGGGGCTTTTCAGAAGCTGACGGAGCGCGAACTGAAGATCGTGCAACATGTTTTAGCGGCGTCGGGACATAAGAAACCTTACGAGCTTCGTGCTTCATTCCAGGACGCCCTCTATTCTAATCGAAATCTTCTCTAGGTCTTGGTAAACACGGCAACCTCCCAAGTTCGTACTGGAACGAACCTTTCCGGTTTCCCGACAAATCAGGACTTTGCAGGACTAATGAAAGCAACCAAACTAGTTTCAGCGCATTCCCCCAGCTTCAACGGGAAGGGGACTGTTGATGTTTTCCATCTGGAAGAACCCACAATTGCAAGATAATATTCTTGCCAGCTTGCGCGGCCAAACCGGAAATGTCCGCGAAGGCGTGCGTCACGGCGCCGGGGGAGGCTTATGAAGCGCTCCACTTTGTTCCATGTAGTCGCTACCACGGCTTCTTCTGTGCTGCTCATCTGTGCGGCGTTCGCACGTCAGGGTACTAAGATGGCACCCGACGCGAAGACAATGACGATCGAGGGCGCCGTTCGGGACCTCGCTTGTCCCATCCAAAATCCGGCTGGAACGGCCACCAGCTTCAGTTTGCAGTGCACGCTGGATTGCGTTAAGCACGGCTCACCGATCATCATCCTCACGAAGGCCGGGCTGATCTATTTCCCAATCTCAAAGGACATGCCCGATTCCGACCAGCGTGAAAAGATGATGCCGTTTGTAGGAAAGTATGTGCAGGCGACCGGGCCGGCGTTCACGCGAAACGGAACTCACGCGATCGCAATCACACAAATCAAGGAACTGAAGAGCGTTCACGTGGACACGGATGCCCGCGAATAACCGCTCGATTAGTGGCTCGAGGGCAAAGCGTACGGAAGTCTCCCCAACCTTGCTTTCTCGCTCCAATTCCCGATAGGTCCTGGTAAACACGGTTATCGTCCATGTGGAATCCTGGTACGGCACTTCTCCGGTAACCCGACTTACCAGGAACCGCCCTATCGCTAGTCGAGTTCAGGTTATTCCTTGCTGCGATAAGTACTTTGAGATATAAAGTACCTCGTATGCTGCGCAGCTTTCTTCAGAGGTTGTTCGTCGTGTTCTTTGTACTTGCCTCGACGAGTATCACCCCAGCAGGAGCACAGCAGAGCGGAGACGCCTCTCAGTCAAAGGCGGATCGCAGTGCCCACAGCACTACAACGAGCGAAGCGCCTGGCGCCAAGCCTCGAAGTTTCGGCTCGCCTTACGTGGAGCTCGACAGTTGGGTATACCCTGCCATCGAGCGCCTGGCAGCACTCGGCTATATACATGATGCTTTCTTGGGGATGCGGCCCTGGACGCGAATAGAATGCGCTCACCTCACTTTAGAGGCTGGCGACGCAACCGATTCGAGTGATTCTATTCGCAGCCAAGCGGAGCAACTGCAGGCAGACCTGAAGAAAGAATTCCAGACGGAACTGAATGAGCTCGCGGGAGGCAAGGACCGCGTGATTCGGCTTGAATCCGTCTACGCAAACCTTGCGGGCATCAGCGGAACGCCTTTAAACGACAGCTACCATTTCGGGCAAACCATCATCAACAACTACGGGCGGCCCTATGAGGGTGGCTTTAATGCCAACGACGGTTTTTCGGGCTACACGAGCGCTGGCCGCTTTACCATTTACGTCCGCGGGGAATACCAGCATGCCCCTTCAGCGCCTGCGTACTCCCTCCCAGTCCGGCAGGTGATCGCCGCGGTGGACGATAACCCTCTTCTTCCTGCCGCGCCTGTTCCGACCACAAATCAGTTCAGGCTCCTTGATACGTACGTTTCCGCTAATGTGGCCAACTGGAACCTCGCGTTCGGCAAACAAAGTCTGTGGTGGGGACCCGGAGACGGGGGTGCGTTGCTCTTCAGCGACAACGCCGAGCCCATTTACATGTTTCGGGCAAGCCGAATTACACCCCTTCGGCTCCCATGGATCTTTCGCTGGCTTGGACCGATGAAATTGGATCTGTTTTACGGGCAGCTCTCGGGGAATCAATATCCTCCGCGTCCGATGATTCATGGCGAGAAAATCAGTTTCAAGCCAACCCCCAATTTGGAGCTGGGTTTTTCCCGCATAGCCGAATTCGGAGGAGTGGGGCGTCCGATTACAGCAGCAGCCGTTTGGAATAGCTATGTGAGTTTTTTTCACTCGTCAGTCTTCTATGCTTCCAATGATAATCCCGGCAAGCGTACTGGCGGTTTTGACTTTTCTTACCGCGTTCCGTTTGTGAGAAATTGGCTCACTGTTTATACCGATGCGCTTTCGGCGGATGACCCGTCGCCACTTGGCAACCCTTCGCGAGCCGCCTTCAATCCCGGCATTTATATGCCCCGATTGCCAGGCTTGCCGAAGTTGGATTTTCGAGTCGAAGCTGTCTACACTAACGTTCCCACCGGCGTAAGCACTGACGGTCAGTTCGTCTATTTCGATCATTTCTATCACGACCTCTACACAAACCAGAACAACATCATCGGAAGCTGGATCGGGCGGGAAGGCCAGGGATTTCAAGCGCAGACTACATACTGGTTTAGTCCTCGGAATACTCTGCAAGTGGGATATCGCCATGCGAAGGTTGCCAGCGACTTCATTCCTGGCGGTGAGACCGTCAACGATGGTTTCGCGAAGCTGAACTGGTGGATGCGGAGCGATCTTAGCGTGTCTGCTTTTGTACAATACGAAAAGTGGCTCGCGCCCATTCTTGCGCCAGCTGCCCAAACGAATTGGACATCGTCGGTCGAAGTCACGTACTGGCCGCGTTCATGGAATTGGTAGATGGTGTGATGCGACATTCAGCGTAGCCCTACAGGTTTCAGCCGGGACAGTTATCCGAGACGGAACGAGACTCCAGCAGTATGAGGTTGCGCGCCATAGCATCATCGCAACCCGCAATCTCTTGGGTTCCCTCACTTTCATGGCTGCCACAAACAGTTTGGTGTTTGTGCCCAGATTGTCGCGGCGATATAAAATTCACTTGGACGATCAACTCGGTAACCGTCAAAGTGAAGTATTGCTCTACATCTCCGGTAACGCGGGTGGTCTCAATAGGTCGACGCAACACTTTCTTGAAGTCTACTCGCAGGAGTCTGAAAACCTAAGGTTTGTCGTGGGCGCTGATTTAAGCGCAGCGCTACTTTGTTCAGAT
>Ga0074044_10000854_pt1 | contig 28416 bp, 32 predicted proteins | sample BogForMeECP23OM1_FD_94443 | JGI IMG/M metagenome (GOLD analysis project Ga0074044, IMG submission 94443) | Bog forest soil microbial communities from Calvert Island, British Columbia, Canada - Bog Forest MetaG ECP23OM1 | ecosystem: Environmental > Terrestrial > Soil > Wetlands ...
CAGTTCGCGTCGCCATGCCAGCGTCACGCCGGGCCCGTCCCGCCCGTTCGCTGTTCAGCCGCTGAGGCCCCCCGCGAGGGTCGGGATGTCAAGCGGCTTGAAGCCGTAGTGGTTGATCCAGCGAAGGTCCGCGTCGAAGAAGTCGCGCAGGTCGGGAATTCCGTATTTGAGCATGGCGACGCGGTCGATTCCCATTCCCCAGGCGAAGCCCTGGGAGGTCTCCGGATCGATGCCGCAATTTGTCAGCACGTTGGGGTGGACCATGCCGCACCCCAGAATCTCGAGCCAGTCCTCGCCTTCGCCGAAACGGATTTCTCCGCCCGAGCGCCGGCACTGGATGTCGACCTCCATCGAGGGCGAGGTGAAGGGAAAGAAGCTCGGGCGGAAGCGCATGCCGACCATCGGCACCTCGAAGAACGCCTTGCAGAACTCCTCGAGCACCCATTTCAGGTTGGCCAGCGTCGCGCTCTCGTCGACGACCAGGCCCTCGACCTGGTGGAACATCGGCGTGTGGGTCTGGTCGAAGTCGGTGCGATAGGTGCGGCCGGGGCAGATGATCCGGATCGGCGGTTTCTGGCTCAGCATCGCGCGCACCTGCACCGGGCTCGTGTGGGTGCGCAGAAGCTTGCGTTCGCCGTTCGCGTCCGGCTCAAGAAAGAAGGTGTCGTGCATCTCGCGCGCCGGATGGCCGGGCGGGAAGTTGAGCTTGGTGAAATTGTAGTCGTCGGTCTCGATGTCCGGGCCCTCGGCGACGGAAAACCCCATCTCGGCGAAGATCGCGACGATTTCGTCCGTCACCTGGCTGATCGGATGGATCCGCCCGGTCTCGACTCCCGGCAAGCGGACCGGCAGCGTCACGTCGAGCGTCTCGCGCTCGAGCTGCGCCTCGAGCGCCGCCTTTTTCAACACAGTCCGCCGCGACGCGAGCGCCTCGGCGACGGCGTCCTTCAGCGCGTTGATCGCCGCGCCCTGCGTCTTGCGCTCGTCGGGCGAGAGCTTGCCGAGGGTGGCGAGGAGCGCGGAGATCGACCCCTTCTTGCCGAGGGCGGCGACGCGCACCGCCTCGAGCGCCGCCTCGTCAGGAGCGCCTTCGATCGCGGCGAGCACTTCGTGTTGCAGGGCGGCGAGGTCGGACATGGGGGGCCTGAATTTTGGCGGCGCCGCCCGGACCCTTCTCCCGCAATGCGGGAGAAGGTGGCGCGCAGCGCCGGATGAGGGTCTTGCAGGGGCGGGGCGGGACCTTACACTCACCCCAACCCTCTCCCGCATAGGGCGTTCGTAAGAACGCCCGTCTCTCGACGGGCTACCCGGGAGAGGGGGCGCCTTACGTCGCCTTGGGCAGATGGCCCTTGGCCTGTTCGACGATCGCGGCGAAGGCCGCGGGCTCGGCGATTGCGAGCTCGGACAGCACCTTGCGGTCGACCTCGATCCCGGCCGTCGCGAGGCCGGAAATGAACCGGCTGTAGGTCAGCCCGTGCTCGCGCGCCGCCGCGTTGATCCGCTGGATCCACAGGGCGCGGAACTCGCGTTTGCGGTTCTTGCGGTCGCGGTAGGCGTATTGCATCGACCTGTCGACCGCGGCCTTGGCGGCGCGGATCGTGTTCTTGCGGCGGCCGGAATAGCCTTTGGCGGCCTTGAGAACCTTCTTGTGCTTGGCGTGGGAGGTTACGCCCCTCTTGACGCGTGACATCGTTCAAACTCCGGGAAAAGGGGTCACCCGTTCGGCAGGAAAAACTTCTTGACGTTGTCGCCGTCGGTCTTGAACAGAATGGCCGTGCCGCGCAGCTTGCGGATCTGCTTGGTCGTGCGTTTGATCATGCCGTGGCGCTTGCCCCGCTGGGCGTAGACGACCTTGCCGGTCCCGGTGATCTTGAAGCGCTTCTTCGCGCCCGATTTCGTCTTCAACTTGGGCATTTGGCTCTCCTGGGCTTGGCGCCCTATTGGAATGTCGCGGGACCGAAATCCCGTTCGCGTCGGAATGAGCGAAAAGAACCGCCACGGCAGCCCTTACGGCCGGGCGGTTCTCGAGGGGCGGGGTGATACGCGAAAGGGGCGCGAAGCGCAAGGGGCAGGGCCAAGCGAATAGGGAGCAGCGAACGGCGAAATGACGAGGCTCGGGGACAGCACAGCCTTGCCGCGTCCGGCGCGCCGGTCGTGTTCCCTGCAAGGAAGAAACAACAAAGGAAAACTATCCTCCAACGTTTCATCGAAGGGTGGGTCGGCCGCGAGCAGGGCGGGGACGAACAGGGAGGAAACAGGGAAAATCGTGCGGCGCCGGCCCGCGATTAGCGTCACAATGGCTGTTTGTTCAACGGATTGTGCGAAAAACCTCAAGTACGGCACAAAACAATAACAGGGAAATAATTCGGGCGTAACAGGGAAACAATTCGCGGGTAACAGGGAAGGAACAGGTGGGAGCAGGGAGAGCCGCCAAGCCGACATCGGTTCTGCTCCGTCCGTGCGCCAGGAGGAAGCAAGAAAAGAAAATCTATCCCTCTAAGGTTCATCGAAGGGCGCGCGGCCGCGCGCCGGTGGGAAGCTGACAGGGAGAGGGCGTTCCTCGTTTTTCGCCTCGCATCGGGGAAAATCGCACCGCTGGCTGCGCAGGCCGACGACGGCGCTCGACGGCGACGCGCCGCTCTCCCTGCTCGACACTTCGGAGGGAAGCCGGCAGGTCGAGCGGTTGCTGTTCAGGATCGACCACGGCCTGGCGGCTTGACCTTCGGCTGGCGGATCTGCCGGCGGCCTTTCGCCGACCTCATGGGCGAGGGGGCGCGGGTTGCGTGCGGGCGCTGGAATTCGCCCGGCCGCGCCGTCGTCTACGCCTCCGAAACGGCGGGGCTGGCGGTCCTCGAAGTTCGGGTCCATCTCGACCTCGACTGGACCCTCCTGCCGCCGGATTACGTCCTCATGGCGATCGACTTCGACGCGCTTTCGATCGAGCGCGTCGAGGCCATTCCCGCCGATCCGGTCGCCTTCGGCGACGCCTGGCTCGCCTCGCGCCGATCGGCGGTTCTCAGCGTCCCCTCGGCGATCGTCGCGGAGAGCCGCAACCTCCTCCTCGACGTCGCCCATCCCGACGCCGAGCGCGCCAGGAGCGCCGCGATCCGGCCGTTTGCGTTCGACGACCGACTGTGGCGGCCGGGCGATGAAACCTGATATGCGCTCAGCTCCAGTCGCGTTTTGACGGAACCGTCATCACGAGGAGCGCAGCGGCTCGGCGATCCAGGGGGGAAGTGACGGCGGTGGTTGCCCTGGACCGCCACGTCCCGCTCGCCCGTCAAGCAAGGGGCCATGGTTCCCCCCGGTGACGACGTCGTTTCGATTAAAACGGGTCGTGCTCTAAGGCGCGGCCGGCAGCGGCGGGTTCTTGCCGGCGCGGACGTCGCTGAGCCACTGCTTCCATGCGGCGGTGTTGTAAGGCCACTTCTCCATCTCGATGCACCAGGCGGGCGGCTCGGGGGGAAGGAAGAAGGCTTTGCGCTGCTCGGGCGTGAGGCAGCGCGGGATGTCCACCTTGGCGCGCGACACCAGGGCTTGCGTGTCGGGCAGGATGTCCCAAAGCCGCGCCGTGTTGTCCCGAGACGCGGTGACGATGCGTTTGCCGTCGGGGCTGAACGCCGCACTCATCACAGCGTCCTCATGGCCTTTGAGCACGCCGATCGGCTTACCGGTGGCGGCGTCCCACAGTCGCGCGGTCTTGTCATCAGAGGCGGTGACAATGCGCGTGCCGTCGGGGCTGAAGGCGGCGCTCCACACAATACCTTCATGGCCGTTGAGCGGCTCGCCGATCGGCTGGCCGGTCGCGGCGTCCCACAGCCGCGCCGTCTGGTCCGTAGACGCTGTGACGATGCGCTTACCGTCGAGGCTGAACGCCGCGCTATTCACGCCGCCCTCATGGAGCGGCTCGCCGATCGGAAGGCCGGTCACGGCGTCCCACAGCCGCGCCGTCTGGTCCGTAGACGCGGTGACGATGCGTTTGCCGTCAGGGCTGAACGCCGCGCTCCAAAGCGCAACGCCAAGGCCTCTGAGCGGCTCGCCGATCGGTCGGCCGGTCGCAGCGTCCCACAGCCGCGCCGTCTTGTCCGCAGACGCGGTAACGATGCGCGCGCCGTCGGGGCTGAACGCCGCGCTCAACACTGCGGCCTCATGGCCGCTGAGTGGCTCTCCGATGGGCTGGCCGGTCGCGCCGTCCCAAAGCCGCGCCGTCTTGTCGTCAGAAGCGGTGACGATGCGCTTGCTGTCGGGGCTGAACGCCGCGCTATTCACGCCGCCCTCATGGAGCGGCTCGCCGATCGGAAGGCCGGTGGCGGCGTCCCACAGTCGCGCGGTCTTGTCATCAGAGGCGGTGACAATGCGCTTGCCGTCGGGGCTGAACGCCGCGCTCGACACCTTAGCTTCATGGCCTCTGAGCGGCTCGCCGATCGGCTGGCCGGTGGCGGCGTCCCAGACGCGCGGGGTCTTGTCATCAGACGCGGTGATGATGCGCGTGCCGTCTGGGCTGAAGACGGGGCTAAACACACGGCCATCATGGCCTTTAAGCGGCTCGCCGATCGGCTTGCCGGTCGCGACGTCCCAGACGCGCGCTGTCTTGTCATCAGACGCGGTGACGACGCGCATGCCGTCTGGGCTGAAGGCGGCGCTAAACACATAGCCATCATGGCCTTTAAGCGGCTCGCCGATCGGCTTACCGGTGGCGGCGTCCCACAGTCGCGCGGTCTTGTCATCGGAGGCGGTGACAATGCGCGTGCCGTCGGGGCTGAAGGCGGCGCTCCACACACGACCTTCATGGCCGTTGAGCGGCTCGCCGATCGGCTTGCCGGTCGCGGCGTCCCAGACGCGCGCCGTTTTGTCCCAAGACGCGGTGACGATGCGCTTGCCGGCAGGGCTGAAGGCGGCGCTCCACACAGGACCACCATGTCCTTTGAGCGGCGCGCCGATCGGCTTACCGGTGGCGGCGTCCCACAGTCGTGCGGTCTTGTCATCAGAGGCGGTGACAATGCGCTTGCCGTCGGGGCTGAACGCCGCGCTCCGCACGGCATCTTCATGGCCTTTGAGCGGCTCGCCGATCGGCTTGCCGGTCGCGGCGTCCCAGACGCGCGCCGTCGTGTCCCAAGACGCTGTGACAATGCGCTGGCCGTCAGGGCTGAACGCGGCGCTCAATACACGGCCGCTCAGCGGCTCCCCGACTGGCTTCCCGGTCGCGGCGTCCCAGATGCGCGCCGTCATGTCATCAGACGCGGTGACGATATGCTTGCCGTCGGGGCTGAACGCCGCGCTCACCGCTGCACCGTCTTGGCCTACAACGAGCCGCTCCCGCAGTTCGCGCAACGCACCGTCGAGTTGCAACTCCGCCTCGGGAATGTAAGGGTGATCATTCACGTCGGCGACACCCAGCGCCTCAAGCGCAAGCAGGACCGCGATCCCGTCATCAGCTGTGCGCTTCTGGGCCGCCAGATCGACCAGGAATCTAGATTGCGTGATCTGCGCCTCGCGCAACTTGGTGTTTGCCTGAGTGAGGGCGGCTGTTTCCGCTTGCTCGGCGCGGTGTGCTTGATCGGAGACGAAGTACGCCCAGATCACCGCGGCCGCAACCACCACTACGGCTACCGCCAATTCGATAAGGGCTACCAGCGTGGCCCGCTTCCCGGCGGGCGATTCGGCGGCTTCTCTGGCTTCATGCTCCGCAGCGGCGCGACCCCACTCACTGAGCATAGCTTGACGCTCCGCATCGGCGGCCTTCCTCTGCTCCGCCGCAGTCCGTTCGGCCGCTTCCTTGGCCTGGCGCTCCGCATCGGCAGCCTTCTGCTGCTCCGCCGCAAACCGCTCGGCAGCTTCCCTGGCCCGGCGCTCCGCATCAGCGATGCGCTTTTGATCGGCCAACTCGGCCTCACTCTCGTCGTCGAGATCGCGCTCGTCTTTCTCGATCGACCGCCCGACATAGTCGCGGATGTCGTCAACCGCGACATCGCCGGGGTCGTTAAGCAAAGCCCGGCCGCGCTCGAGCTGAACGCCGCGATCGAGCAGGAACTTCTCGTTCTCGCCTTTCTCCTCCCATTCCGCCTTGAAGCGGAGGATCGCCGCCCGCGCGCGGAGATTTTCCCGGCTTGCATCGACCCAGGCCCGCAGCGTCGACCAGCGCTGGATCAACGCCTCGTGCGCTACCTCGACGGTCGCGCGCACGTCGCCTCCCGCCTGCGCCGGCCCGTGGAGGGTCGCGAAGCCTGTCACCAAGAGGCGGGTCCTGGGGTTGGCGAAGAGATTGATGACGTCGCGTTGCTGCGGGTCGTCGGGGATGAGGCTGCGCGCGCGCGTGTCCTCCTGCCCTTCGCCGGGCGTGACGAGGCGCAGGAACAGCCGACGCGCCGCGTCCTGCCGAGCCGGCGTCAGCCGGTCGAAAGCGTCCTGCGCCGTTTTTTCGATCGCGCCGGTGACTCCACCGACCGCGATATAGGCTTCGGCGGTGAGCCTTTCGCCCGTCCGCTTTTCCCACGTCTCCTTCAGCGCAAATTGGAGCAGCGGCAGCCGGCCTTCCTCCAATCCGACGTCGTTCAAGATCCGATCGACCAGTTCGGGCGGAGAAAACGAAAGTCCAGCTTTTTTGGCCGGTGTCTCGATCGCGGAGCGGAGGTCGTCGGGTCGCATCGGCGGGATGTTGACCTGCTGGCGCGGCAGAAGCGCGCTGATCAACGAATTCTGGATGAGCGGATTGTAGAAGTCCGCCCGCACCGTCAGCACGACGCTCGCCCGCGATCTTGAACCAGACGTTGCCGCGACCAGCAGTTCAGTGAATTTCTCGACATCGGCGGAATGCTGCCGAAGTCGCTCCTTGTCTTCGGCCGCCGGCGCCATGGCGTACAGCTCCTCCCACTGATCGACGTAGACCACCAGGCGGTCCGGCTTTTCGGGCGCGGCGTCGAGGCGGCGGTCGACCATGCGGGCGAGCATGTCGGCGTCGCCGGCGCGATAGGCTGCGGCTTCCCCTTCGAGATAAGCGTCGATCGCGGCGGGGCCGGCGTTGTCCGGCGCGGTTCCGAACGCGGCGGCGAGCGAGCGCAGCGGCGACGCGCCCGGGCGCAACGTGACCACATCCCACATCGTCGTCCGGCTCTGCTTCCGCAGCGCCGGAAGCAGGCCGGCAAAAACAAGCGACGACTTGCCGCTGCCCGATGGGCCGACGACGGCGACGAAGCTATGCGCTTGTACGCGCGCAACGAGGTCGCGGATCGCGTCATCGCGGCCGCAGAAGAACGACGCGTCCTCTTCCCGGAAAGGCTCCAGGCCCCGGTACGGGCAGATCAGGGCTCGGATGGAGGAGGCCGCGACTGGCTCGCCGCGAAGGGCAGCGCGAAGGGCCGCGAGGCTGTCCGTCTGTTGGAAGACGCTGGGCCCCTTGCTGAGGTCGACCCAGGTCAGAAGCTGCAAAAACCCGGTCGGCGGGGAATCGCAGCCCGGCATCAGCACCGGAATCACCCGGAATGCGGCGTCGCCGGTCTGCCGGACGAGCGCGAGTTCGCGCTCATATTGCTGGGTGTTGCCGAGCCCATGCTTGCCGACGAGGATGGCGACGGCTTTGGATCGACCGATCGCGTCTTCGAGCGCCGGGACCCAATGTAGGCCCGGGCGAAGCCCGCTGCGATCGAAGAAGGTGCGCAGGCCTTGAGCGCAAAGCCAGCGGTTCAGGTCCGCCGCGGCCGCTTCGTCGCTCCGGGCGTAGCTGACAAAGACATCGTAGGCGTCGCCGCTCGCCATGGCGTGAGCTTATTCTTCGCGGCGGGACGGTCAATCCCGCCCGGAGCCTCCCGTCGAAGGCCGCCGTGCATTAAACGGCTGTCCCGCGCTCCCCCCTACAGCGCCTCCGCCGCCGCCTTAAGCCGGGCGCCGAGTTCGGCGCGGGCTTTCGCCGTGGCCGACCAGCCGCGCGCGACCGCCGTCAGGCCGCCGTCGACCACGATGTCCTGGCCGTTGATGAAGCTCGAGCCGTCGCCCGCAAGAAAGACGGCGGCGCGCGCCACGTCCTCGGGAAGGCCGGCGCGGGGGATCGGCTGCACGGCAGCGAACAGGTCCTTCGCGAGGTCCGTCACCTTGTCCGCCTTGGAGCCTTCCACGCCCGCGCCCTTGGCGAAAATGCCGGTGACGATCGCGCCGGGCGAGATGCTGTTGACGCGAATGCCCTTTTCGCCGAGTTCGGCTGCGACGGAACGGGTCAGCGCGATGACGGCGCCCTTCGAGGCCGAATAGACATGGCCCGACCCGCCGCCCCGAAGGCCCGCGATGCTCGCCACATTGACGATGCTGCCGGAATTTTGGCGAACCATGATCGGCGCGACGTGCTTCATGCCGAGCAGAACCCCGCGGACATTGACGGCGACGATCGCGTCGAACGTCGCCATGTCGATGTCGGCGACGCCGACCATCGGCAGACCCAAGCCGGCGTTGTTGACGAGAGGCAGTCGACGCGGCCGAAGCGCTCGAGCGCGTGCGCGACCATGGCCTTGACGTCCTCTTCCCTGGCGACGTCGGTACGGATGAAGCTGACGCCGAGCCGCCGTTCGAGCGCCGCGCCTTCGGCTTCGCGGCGGGCCGCGACGACCACTTTCGCGCCTTCCTCGGCGAAGACTTCCGCGATCCGTTCGCCGATCCCGCTCGTCGCGCCCGTGACGATCGCGACCTTTCCGTTCAAAGCACCCATGGATGATCCTCCGTGCCGATTGCCGGGCGAATCCTAGCGTCGGCGGCCGAACGCCGCAAACAATGAGCCAGCCGATATCGGAACCTCGCGGCGCGCACACCGCGAGCGCGCCCACTTTCGCCGTCTACCGAAGGTCGCGATCGAAGCTCAAGAAGGTGTGGAAATCGGCGGCGCCCGCGGCCCTCGAGGTTCGAGTCCATCTCGACCTCGCTGAGCGCGTCAGGATCGCGTCGATCCGGCCCTTTGCGTTCGACGAGCGGCTGTGGCGGCGGCGCGACGCGTGAGGGCAAATCGAAAATCGACTGGGAATACCCACAGCGGCGCGTTTGCCGAGGCGCGGCTTTCGCAAGTATGTGTTGACTGACGGCCCAGGGGGCTGCGGCGGCGCGAGATACGCGCCCCCGATTTGCGATGAAGCCGGAGCTGCCGATGCGAGGAGGAGAATTGAAAGCCTTGGTCTTCGCCGCCGCGATCGCGGCCATGCTTAGCGCGGCGTCCGCGCGCGCCGCGGAATGCGGCAAAAGCGCCGAAGGATTCAACGAGTGGCTGAACGGCTTCAGGCAGGTGGCGAAGCTCGACGGCGTCTCGCCCGAGGTCATCGACGCCGCGCTCGCCGGCGTCGGCTATGACGCCTCGGTGAAGGCTCACGATCACGGGGTCGCCTCGTTCGGGCATAACTTCGCCGGCTTCGCCGCCAGTCATATCACTCCGGGCGGGATCGCGCGTGGCAAGGCGATGCTCAGGACATACGCCGGGCCGCTGGCCAAAATCGAACAGCGCTTCGGCGTGCCGGGGCCGGTGCTGGTGGCGATCTGGGGTCTCGAAACGAGTTTCGGCGCCGACAACGGCTCGTTTCCGACCTTCAGCGCCCTCGCCACGCTGGCCTATGATTGCCGCCGCCCGGACCGGTTTCGCGCCGAGTTGATCGACGCGCTGATGCTGGTGCAGCGCGGTCTCGTGAGTCCCAGACAATTGCGGGGCGCCTGGGCCGGCGAGCTCGGCCAGACGCAGCTGATGCCATCGGCCTACCTGATGTTCGCGACCACCCCCGACGGCGAGGGGAGTCCGGATCTCATCCACAATTCCGCCGACGCTCTCGCTTCGACCGCCAAATTTTTGCAAGCGCATGGCTGGCAGCGCGGCGCGGGCTGGGACGAAGGCGAGCCGAACTTCGCCGCCATCCTGCAATGGAATTCTGCGCCGATCTACGCCAAGACCGTGGCGCTCTTCGCCGACAGGCTTGCCGGGCGATAGCATGGGCGCCCAAGCGGAGGCGGCAAGAGATCGCTGCGCACGTCATCGCGAGGACCCCCGGGTCTGAGCCAGGTCTGAGCCCGGGGGGGGGACGTGGCGATCCAGAGCCCCGCCTCTGTCCTTCATCTTGGATCGCTTCGCTGCGCTCGCGATGACGAATTTGGCTCCATCAAAGCGAGCGGTGCTCTGGGGCGCCGTATCGCAGGAGCCCTAAAACGGTTTCAGGACGACAAGAACGACGATCAGAATCATTAAAACGGTCGGGACTTCGTTGAGAACGCGAAAGAAACGCGAGGATCGATGATTTTCGTCTCTGGCGAAGATTTTCACCTGTCGCGCAAAATAGCCGTGCAGAGCGGCCAGCCCGAGGACCAGCGCGAATTTCATCTGTAGCCAGGGCTCTCGCCAATATCCGGTCAGATAGGCGAGAATGAACCCGGTGATAAATACGACGATCATCGACGGATTGACGATCGCCTTGAGAAGACGTCTTTCCATGACCTTGAAGGTCTCGGACGTTGCTGAAAGTTTGGCGGCCTCGGCGTGATAGACAAACAGCCTTGGCAGATAGAGCATCCCCGCCATCCAAGCGATGACAGCAATGATATGAAGGGCTTTGAGCCAAAGATGCCAGTCCATTCCTGTTCCGCTCCGAACCGCCCCATCATAGGCCAGTAGGATGGAGGGGGTTTGTCAGATGTCGGATGGATCGGCGCCGGTCAAGGCTCGCAAGGATTCGGCCCCGACCGGCTTCCGCTTCGGAGGGATGCTCAGCATCCGCTGGAGTTTGGCCGAGGCGCTTATTCCCCTCTGTGGCTGGGGCGTGGAGAACTCGGACGCCATCGCTGCGCCCCCTTCTCCCGTTCGGGAGAAGGGCGGGGATGAGGGGTGCAGGCGGGCGAGGTTGGCCGCGGCGGCGCAGTTCAGCGGATAATCGCGCCGGTTCAGCGCCCTCATCCGGCGCTCCGCGCCACCTTCTCCCGAACGGGAGAAGGCCTTACCGCGACGTGACCGGGTCGGGGCTGCGCATGATCTCGATTTCTCCGACCTGTCGAAGTCGCGCTTCCTCACCGCGCCCGGCGTCTCCGAAGATCCCTTCTTGCCGCATTACGGCGACCTGCTGAAGGGCTGACGCGATTTCCGCTGGCTTGTCCCCGAGCAGGCCAAGCCGGCAGCGACGCTCACGCTGCAGCCGCCCCCGTCGCAATGACGTCCGCACGCAAAAGTGGCGGCCGCTCCCACTCGATCGTCCCCGGAGAATTTGACGCATGCGAACTCTCTCGGGTGGAATTATTCCATGCGATGCGTTATATGACCATCTACTTGGTCGGGAGCTTGACATGGACGCCATCAATCTGGCTGAGGCCAAGGCACGACTGAGCGAACTCGTCGATCGGGTCGAGGCGGGCGATTCGATCGACATCACACGGCGCGGGAAGCCGGTTGCGCGGCTCACCACGGTGGCCAGGCCCCGCAAGCGGATCGATATGGCGATGCTCCAGGCCCTGACGGCCGCCATGCCGCCGCAGGCGCAGGACGCCGCCGATCTGGTGCGATCGATGCGGGACGGCGATCGCTACTGATGCGCTATGTCGACACGTCGCTGATCGTCGCGGCGCTTTCCAACGAGGGCGCGACTGCTCGCGCGCAAGAATGGCTGACGGATCAGGATCCAGCACAGCTCCTGATCAGCGACTGGACCATCACCGAATTGTCGTCTGCCCTCGCGATCAAACTGCGGACCGGCCAGATGACGCTCGAGCAGCGCGCGGCGGCCTTGGCGACGTTCAACAAGCTGATTGCGGAGAGCTTCACTGTCCTACCGGTTACCGGCGCCCATTTCCGAGCGGCGGCAAAGTTCGTCGATCAGCATATGCTCGGGCTTCGCGCCGGCGATGAGCTCCATCTGGCCGTCGCGTCGGAACACGGCGCCACAGTGCACACGCTCGACCAGCGGCTGTCCGTAGCCGGCCCAATGATCGGCGTGCCCACGCGGTTGGTGGCGTGATCAAAAGGCAGTTTGCCGAAAGGCGCAGGGCTGGCTAAGCGGCGCGCGCTCTGACGAATCCGCGCCGATCTTTGGGAAATGGCGGCGCGGAATCCTAGTGTTGACTCGCCAAGGAATGTCGCTGACATCTCAGACCTTTGTTTAAAGAACCGAGCTTCAATCGGCGTCGCTGTTTGGCAGGATCTGCTTTCCCTGCGGAACAAGTTTCTTCGTCTCAACCCGAATTACTCGCTCCCGCGCCTTAAATTTCCTCCGCCAGCAAGCTGGAAGCGCTTCCGCTAGACAAATGGCAGAATCGTTCGCTCCGGTCTACAGATCGCGCTCTATTATCTTAGGCCCAGACAAGCCCCGACACGCTCCGTCGGCGCAACTCTTGGCCCGAACGGGCGGTTCGTTCGCTCAGCCCGTTTGCCTGCGGCAGAGGGCTCCTCCGAAAAAGGGCGCAAGCGCCAGGATCAAAGCGCCCCCGTTCAAGCCCATTCGCCCTTGCGCATGATCGGCGTGCGGCGGCCGTCGGCGTCGAGGCCGTCGATGTCGATCCTGTCCGAGCCGATCATCCAGTCGATATGGATCATGCTCTTGTTGCCGCCCCGCGCCGCGATGTCCTCGGGCGTGAGCGTCTCGCCGTCGACGAAGCATTTGGCATAGCATTGGCCGATCGCGATGTGACAGGCGGCGTTCTCGTCGAACAGCGTGTTGAAGAACATCAGGCCGCTTCGCGAGATCGGCGAGGAGTGCGGCACGAGCGCGACCTCGCCGAGCCGACTGGCGCCGTCGTCGGTTTCGAGCACCTGTCTCAGCACCTCTTCGCCGCGCGCGGCCTTCGCCTGGACGATGCGCCCCGCCTCGAACTTGACCGCAATGCCGTCGATCAGCGAGCCTTGATAGGAGAGAGGCTTGCTACTGACGACATGGCCCTCGACCCGACGCGCATGCGGCGTCGTGAAGACTTCCTCGGTCGGGATGTTCGGATTGCAGGCGACTCCGTTCTTCGCCGTCGCAGCGCCACCCTCCCACGCGTGGCCGTCGGCGAGCCCGATGGTCAGATCCGTGCCCGGGCCCGAATAATGCAGGGCCTGAAACCGCCTGCCGTTCAGCCATTCCGTCCGGCGCCTCAGGACCGCATTGTGCGCGCTCCAGGCGGCGATCGGATCGTCGTTGTCGACGCGCGAGGCGGCGAAGATCGCCTCCGCGAGCTTGCCGACGGCGACGTCGTCCTCCTCGCCGGGAAAGACCCGCTTCGCCCACGAGAGGGTCGGATAGGCCACGATGTTCCAATTGATGTCGAAGCCGGCGATCTTTTCCAAGGCCGGCTGATAGGCGATGGAGTTGGCCTTGTTGGCGCGCGCGACCTTGGCCGGGTCTTCGCCGGCGAGCAGCATGGGGTCTTCGCCGACGATGGCGAGTCGCGCCGTATTGGCGGCGAAGGCTTTTGCGACGCCCTCGTAGAGCCAGCCGGGCGCGCGGTCGAAGCTGCCGTCGGGCGCGAAGCGGAACCGTGCGAGCGTCAGCTCCTCGTCGGAAAGGATCGGCGTCACGAGGCCTGCGCCGGCCTTATAGGCCTCTTCCGCGATCCGCCGCGCCAAAGGCAGCGCCGCGACCGGCGCGGTGAGGAACAGGTCCTGGCCCGGCTGAAGCCGCAACCCGACCTTGACCGCCGTCTCGGCGAGCCGCTCGAGTTTGGTCGGGTCGATCGAGGGAAAATTGCGCGGATGCGTGGTCATCGGAACTCCGGCGGGTAGGTTTTCGTGTTCGGATCGAACATTCTGAGGACTATAGAGTTCCCCGGACGGAGCGGGAAGCAGAAGGCTTCGTCGGATCGCGCGACTTTCGCGCCCGGAAACGACGATTGGCAGCGGCCTCATTTCTGGCGGTAGAACAGCGCCTTTCCCGTCGGGATGAGCTGGAGGAGGACATCGTAGTCGCTGACATTTGCGGTCAGCACCACCAATCCGAGCTTCTGCGCTTGCAGGAACAGTGCACAGTCCTGAAGCGCGCGCAGCTTGCCGTTTTTCTCGTACCCTTGGAGGCGGCACAGAATTCCCGATAGCAGCGCCGCTCTGCCAAGAACCTCGCCATCGGGCGCAAAGATCCGGTGCGGCGGCATAGCTCTGATTTGCTTATTGATCTCAGCAATAACGCGAGCGGTTCGCGCATCCGACGGGTCCAGTACGCCGACCGTGTGCATCAGCTCCTGGATCGCGGCCGTCGAATGATGGATCTGTCGCTGCGCAATCAGATCGTCCAACGCCTGCGGCGACCGATCCTGCATCTGATCGATGTAGACGCACGTGTCGAGCAACAGTCCTTGCCCGCCGACCAGGCTTGGATTGACGAACGGAAGCTCTTCATCGCCTCGCCGCGTCAGCGTCCTTTGTGGATCAAACCGCGCCCAACGTCGCGCCGCATCGAAATCGAAATCCGCCACATCAGAAGCCGAGCTTCAACTTTGGATCGACCTTGCCTCGAGACTCCTTGAACGTCTCTGCGAAGTTGTCCTCGAGCGCGATCGTCGCCAGCGCAAACTCGATCAGGTCCGTGTCGGTCTCAATGCCTGTCTGCCGCTTGGCTTGCTTGACCAAGGCCGGACTCACCCTGCCGCCGATCCGGCCGCTTTTTTCGCTCAGGAGGCCGGATTGTTCCGCCGCCAGCATGACCGCCTCGAATCGCGCTTTGCTGATTACAAATTGGCCGGTCTTGGCGCCGCGCTGCTCCGCGTCGCCCTTGAGCAGGCCGCTACGATGCTTAGTCCCGCGCGCCATAGCCTTGCTCGCTGACGCCTTTGCCATGACGACTGCCTCGCGTTCAACAAAATCAAACTTTGTCTAACATATAGCTTCGCCACTCCGATTTCAATGCATACCCATGGCGCTCTTCGATCTGGTCATCGTCCTCGGGGGCCTGCTCGTAACGTCGTACACGACCCGGTTCCCTACCGCGACCCGCGCCCGGAGATGGCGCCCCGCCGCGGCCACCGAGGACGAGCGCGCAGCAATCTCCTCATGGGAGCCGCAGGAGCGACGAAGTTGCAGTTTTTGGCGCCTAACGCATTAACACCGCTGGCCCGCAGCCAAACCCGCGCCGGCCGCGGGGGGACAACCTCATTCCCACGCGATCGGCCGGGGCGGCTTCGAGGCCGCCTCGTAAATCACCAGGTTCCGTCCGGGAAACTTGCGCTCGGTGGTTCGCGCTCTTCAGCTATTCGGCCAGACGGGGAACAGCGTAAAGTTCTTCAAATTCCGTTCGTGTCAGACGCAACGAACTTGCTCCGATGTTTTCCTCCAGATGTTCAATCGAGGTGGTCCCCGGAATAGGCAGCATGATGCGTGAGCGTTGCAGCAGCCAGGCGAGCGCAATCTGCATCGGCGTTCGCTGGCGTGCTTTCGCGATCCGGTTGAGAATCTCGCCCGCCGCTTGGCCTGCTCCCAGCGGGAACCACGGGATGAAGGCAATGGCGCTTTGCTCACAATAGTCCACGACATAATCCCATTCACGGTCGGCGAAACTGTATCGGTTCTGCACCGAGACGATCGGCACGATCTTGCGGGCTCGCTCGATGTGTTCCTTGGTGACATTTGATAGCCCGATCAGACGGATCTTACCGTCTCGTTGCAACTGAGCCAGAGTCTCGACCGAGTCCTCGAAAGGCACGACCGGATCTGGGATATGTAATTGATAGAGATCAATGCGATCCAAACGCAGTCTCTTGAGGCTGCCCTCGACCGCTAATCGAAGATGCGCGGGACTGGCGTCGTGCGTCCATTGGTTCGGCCCCGGACGAAGCCATCCGCCCTTGGTGGCGACCACAAGATCCTTTGGATAGGGAAACAGCGCCTCCGAGATCAATTCTTCGCTGACATCCGGTCCGTATGAGTCGGCGGTATCAATGAAGCGGACGCCGAGTTCCACCGCACGCCGAAGAACCGCAAGCGCCCCCCGCCGATCTTTGGGCGGGCCAAAGATCCCCTCACCGGTGATGCGCATCGCTCCAAAGCCGAGCCGAGGGACGGAGAGTTGACCGCCAAGCGAAACCTCTCCAGCTTCCTTTGCGGAGACATCCTTCTTATTCATATCGACCTCCGATATTTGCGCGCCACGAACACAGCGAGACCGCCGGCGGGGCGCCTGACGACGTCGGACGACGGGTTAACTGAGAATTTCGAGCACTTTCGGCCCGTTGGATTTGCCGATGCAGCCAGCGCATGAGGGGACGCGTCGATCATAAGCCGGCTTGTTCCTGTGAACGCGGCCCAGCGCGATTGTTGTGTAAGCGCCGGCCACTCACCTTTGATCCAGATCAACCGCCCTGGGGCGTTCCGTGATCGTCACATTGGGACTGATCGCGGTCCGTGGGATCGCCAAGCCGAGTCCCTTGGCGCCCGATCGCGAGGCGGACCGATAACTTCGGCTCTCTTAAGTAAAAGCACCTTCCGCCCCTACTCCCACTCGATCGTCCCCGGCGGCTTTGAGGTCACGTCGTACACGACCCGGTTGACGCCCTTGACCTCGTTGATGATGCGGGTCGCGGTGCGGGCGAGAAAGCTCATGTCGTAGGGAAAAAAGTCGGCGGTCATGCCGTCGACGGAGGTGACGGCGCGCAGCGCGACGACGCTGTCGTAAGTGCGCCCGTCGCCCATCACCCCGACCGTGCGCACCGGCAGCAGCACCGCAAAAGCCTGCCAGATCTTGTCGTAGAGGCCGGCCTTTCGGATCTCGTCGAGATAGATCGCGTCGGCCTTGCGCAGGATGTCGAGTTTTTCGCGCGTGATCGCGCCGGGGCAGCGGATGGCGAGGCCGGGGCCCGGGAACGGATGGCGGCCGACGAAGCGCTGCGGCAGGCCGAGCTCGCGCCCGAGCGCCCGCACCTCGTCCTTGAACAGTTCGCGCAACGGCTCGACCAGCTTCATGTGCATGCGCTCGGGCAGCCCGCCGACGTTGTGGTGGCTCTTGATCGTCACCGACGGCCCGCCGGTGAACGACACGCTCTCGATCACGTCGGCGTAAAGCGTGCCCTGCGCCAGGAACTCGACTGGCCCCTTGCCGTCGCTGGCGATGCGGCGCGCCTCGGCCTCGAACGTATCGATGAACAGCCTTCCAATCGTCTTGCGCTTGGCCTCGGGATCGTCGAGCCCCTCGAGCGCGTCGATGAATTCCTCCGCGGCGTCGTCATGGACGAGCGGAATATTGAAATGGCCGCGGAAGAGGCCGACCACCTCCTCCGCCTCGCCCTCGCGCATGAGGCCATGATCGACGAAGACGCAGGTCAGCTGATCGCCGACCGCCTCATGGATCAGCACCGCGGCGACCGCCGAATCGACGCCGCCCGACAGCCCACAGATGACGCGCCCCTTGCCAACCTGCGCGCGGATACGCTCGACTTCCTCGCCGCGGAAGGCAGCCATCGTCCAGTCGCCCCTGAGGCCCGCGACCTTGTGCAGGAAATTGGCGATGAGCTTCGCCCCATCGGGCGTGTGGACCACCTCCGGGTGGAACATGGTCGTGTAATAACGACGCTTTTCGTCGGCTGCGACGGCGTAGGGCGCATTCTCCGACACGGCGTAGACGCGAAAGCCCTCCGGCAGGCGCGTCACCCGGTCGCCGTGGCTCATCCACACAGGATAGCGTTTGCCCGGCTCCCAGACGCCGTCGAACAGGGCGCTCATCTCCACGATCTCGACGTCGGCGCGGCCGAACTCCGCCGCATGCCCGCTCTCGACCTTCCCCCCGAGCTGCTGACAGAGCGTCTGCTGTCCGTAGCAGATGGCGAGGATCGGGACGCGGCTCGCTATGATCGATTCTGGCGCGCGCGGGCTGCCCGCTTCCGGAACCGAAGCCGGGCCGCCGGAGAAAATGACCGCCTTGGGCTTCAGCCGCTTGAACGCCTCGCCCGCCTTGGCAAACGGGTGGATTTCGCAATAGACCCCGGCCTCGCGCACGCGGCGCGCGATGAGCTGGGTGACTTGCGAGCCGAAGTCAACGATGAGGACGAGGTCGCGCTGCATTCCGTCCCCTTAGGCGGAAAGCGCCGGCCGGCGCAATGGCGATCGGGCCGGGCGGACGGTCGCCCGCTTCGCGTTCAAATCCAAAGGTCGTTCTGGGCCGTGCGCTCGCCGCCGGCGTCGCCCGTATTGGCAACGCCGCGCGGTTCGATCAACAGGAGCTTCACTTCGCGCTCGGCGAAGGGCTTGTGCTCCGTTCCCTTTGGGACGACGAACATTTCGTCGGCGCCGATCGTCACGGACCCGGCCCTGAAGTCGATTCGCAGCTCACCGTCGAGAACGAAGAACGTCTCGTCGGTCTCCGGATGCGTGTGCCAGACAAAATCTCCTTCGAGACGAACGATCTTGAACTGATAGTCGTTCATTTCCGCAACCACTCTGGGCTGCCACGTCTCCGCGAGGCGGTCGAATTTTTCCTTGAGCCGGATCGGACGAAAGAAGTCGGGGCTATCGGATTGCATGGCCGTCTCCCTTTCGATGGACCAGGCGCGAAGCTTACGACTCCTGCAACGATCCGATGAGCGCGTCGAGCGATTCCTTGAGCCGCCGGGCCGAGGCCGGATCCGCCAAAATGTCGTCAGTGGTGACCGCCTTGCCGGTTAGCGACAGGGTCGCGAAGGCCTCGGGCACGAAGCGCGCGGCCATGGTGGCGAGAATCTCGCGCAAATCCGCCTGCGCGTGAAAGGCGCGCGGCGACGCATTGATCAGCGCCACCCGCTTGCCGGCGAAGGTCTCGCTCGCGACCAGCCAGTCGAGCGCGTTCTTGAACATTCCCGGCAGCCCGTGGCTCCGGGGCAGCGATCACGATCGCGTCGCTGGCGCCGACGAGCGCCCGCAAATTCTCGACCGGCTCGGGAACCGGCCCGTCCTCGACGTCGTCGTCCGGATTGAACGGCGGCAGCCTGGCGAGATCCTGGTAGACGAGCACCCGCACGCCCTCGGGGGCGAGCCGCGCCAGCGCCGCGAGGGCTGCGGTGTTGGCCGAGCTCTTTCGAAGGCTGCCGGAAATCGCGAGCACGCGCATGGGTTGGCTTTCGATGGCGGGGATTCGATTCGGGGCGACCCCATCAGAATCGCCAAGAGCTTGGGGTTTGCAAGAGCCAGGCCTCGGTCCGGCGGCGCAATGCGAGGAATGATGGATTGACGCGGGGGACGTTTGTCACCTCGCGCCGCGCCTTGCCCGGCCGTGCGGCGGCGGCTATAAGCGCCGCGCCTTCAGGATCCTTCGGAGTGAGGCTCGCGAGCGCTGACTCATCAGCGTCGAGCGGAGGGTGGCCATGACAGACAAAAGAGGCCTCATCGGCGGAATATTGGCCATCATGCGAAGCTGTTGGGATTTGCCCGCCGACTGCAACGAGGGCGAACTGTTCGCTTACGCGGAGATGCTTCTCAATCGGATTGAGACCGGCGTCGGCAGGGAAGCGCTTTATTCGTATCTCGCCAACGTCCAGGTCGACAACCTCGAAATGCCGCCATCCGACGCCTACAGAGAGATCGTCGATCGGTCGGTCGCCCTCGTCAAGAATGAATAGTCGTCATCGCGACCCCGGGCTCAGACCCGGGGGGCCTCGCGATGACGATTCACGCCGACTCGAGCCTCGCCTTGCCCGACCTTGGGGCCGCGGCTATAAGCGCCGCGCTTTTCTCGTCAATATCCTGTAGAGAGCCGACACCATGGCCGTTCAGCGCACCTTCTCGATCCTCAAGCCCGACGTGACCCGCCGCAACCTGACCGGCGTGGTCAACCAGCGGATCGAGGCCGCGGGCCTGCGCGTCGTCGCGCAGAAGCGCGTGCAGATGACGAAGGCGCAGGCCGAGACCTTCTACGCCGTGCACCGCGAGCGGCCGTTCTTCGGTGAGCTGGTCGAGATGATGACCGCCGAACCGGTCGTCGTGCAGGTGCTCGAAGGCGAGGACGCCATCCAGCGCTACCGCGACGTCATGGGCGCGACCAATCCCGAGAAGGCCGACCCGGGTACGATCCGCAAGGACTTCGCTTTGTCGATGGGCGAGAACTCGGTGCATGGCTCCGACGCGCCCGAGACGGCGGCGCAGGAGATCGCCCAGTGGTTCTGCGGCAACGAGATCGTGGGGTAGCCCTCATCCGGCGCTTCGCGCCGCCTTCTCCCGCGAGCGGTCGCAAGCGGGAGAAGGGATTCGCCCCCTCTCCCGCTTGCGGGAGAGGGCCGGAGTGAGGGGCAGGTTACTTGACCGCCCTGACCTGGCGGCCGGGACCGGCGGGACGCGATTTCTTCATGAACTTTGGCGACGGGGACGCCAACGGGCCGAGCGTGCGCATCAGGCCGGCGTATTCGCTTCGCCACTGGTCGTATTCGACTTGCTGCACCCCGACGAACCGGATCGCGTCTGCGATGGGCCGACCGTCCGCCGTGAGGGCGTCGATCACCTGCAGCCTCTCCACGATCTCGCTCGGACTGAGTTTCCGCCTGGCCATTTCCCGCGCTCCGCGGACAGCCGACAGCGGTCCGCGGGCGATGTTATGCGCTCGGTCGCCTCTCCGGAACTTGGCCGGAAGGTTAAGCTTCCTCAATGAAGAAATGAGCAGGCGATCGGGTGCGGAAGCCGCCTCGCCCTACCCGGCCGGCGGCGCGCCGCGAGCGAACTTCGCCTTGAGCGCCGCGACCACGTTCGGCGGGGCGAAGGGCGAGGCGTCGCCGCCCATGGACGCGATCTGGCGGACGAGCGTCGCGGTGATCGGCCTGACCGGCGAGGAAGAGGGCAGGAAGACCGTGCGCAGCTCCGGCGCCATCGCGCCGTTCATGCCGGCCATCTGCATCTCGTAATTGAAGTCCGTCGAGTCGCGCAGGCCCCGCACGATCAGCGTCGCCCCGGCCTGCCGCGCGGCCTCGACCGAGAGCCCGGTGAAGCTCACGACCTCGAGCGCGCATCCCGCTTTCTTGACGATCGGGGCCGCCGCCTCGCGGATGAGATCGAGCCGCTCCTCGACGGTGAAGAGGCCTTCCTTGATCGGATTGGAGCCGACGCCGATCACCAGCCGGTCGCACAAAGCCGCGGCGTGCTCGATCACGTCGAGGTGCCCGTTAGTCATCGGGTCGAACGAGCCGGAGAAGAAGCCGGTGCGGATCATGCGGCGAAGCCCTAGCGGTCTGTCCCGATCAAAGTGAATGAGTCCCCGGCCATCTTCAAAAACAACATGTCATTTCCGCGAATACGGAAATCCAGGGCAACCGCACCCTCGGCGGTAAGTCTGGATACCCGCTTTCGTGAGTGTGACAAAGAGCTTTCAAACAGGGATGAAATGAGCCGCTCGTCCGCTCTTTTCGACCTCGGCGCGGGAATTCCCTGCTCGCGCGAAAAATTCCCTGCATATTCCCTGCTCGGGCCCAAAAAATTCCCTGCTCGCGCGCGCAGGGAATTTTGCCGCAAGACCTTCGAATCCAAGGCCTTTTCGGTGCTCATTTTGGCCGAAAGAGGCCGAATTCCCTGCTGACTCCCTGCTTCGCAGGGAATTTTCCCTGCTCGCGGATCCGGCTAGTGGCGCGGCGCCACAAGGGCGCTGCAGGCGGCATTGCGCCGACGCCGGCCCGCGTGCGAGCCTCGTCGCCTTTGACGAGAACGGAGGAAGACTCATGAACGCCGACGAGTTGCGAGCGATGCAGGCGCCGCTCAAGGACCGCTACCGCGCCGAGCCGCAGGCCGCCCGCATCACGCTCAAGGCGAGCGGCGCGCTCGATTCCGCGTCGATCTCCTGCAAGGTCGAGACGGGACGTGCGATCGCCGCAGCCGGACTTCATCCCGCGACCGGCGGCAGCGGCGCAGAACTCTGCTCGGGCGACATGCTGCTCGAGGCGTTGGTCGCCTGCGCCGGGGTGACCCTGAAAGCAGTCGCGACCGCGCTTGGGCTCGAGCTGCGCTCGGGCCGCGTGCTGGCGGAAGGCGATCTCGACTTTCGCGGCACGCTCGGCGTCGCGAAGGATGCGCCCGTCGGCTTCGCCGACATCCGCCTCACCTTCGAACTCGAGACGGACGCACCGCAGGATCAGCTCGATGCGCTGCTCAAGCTGACCGAGCGCTATTGCGTCGTGCTGCAGACCTTGAAGCGCCCGCCTTCGATCGAGACGAAACTCCTATCGCGCCCGTGACGACGGCGACCTTTCCGCTCAAAGCGCCCATGGACCTTGCGGGTCGCCGGGAGAATCCTAGCGGCGGCGGCTCCGCGCCGCACACAATGCGCCATCCTCACGGCGCCCGCACCGTCGGCGCGCCCAGTTTCTCCATTGTGCATCCAAGGGGGATATTTTATTGCGTCGACTCATGCGTTTCAGCCTCATCTTCGCAATGATCCTTGCGGCGGCCCAGGTCGCGGCCGCCGAGCCGCCGCTGACGATCGAGAAGCTCCTCGCCGACGGGTGGGAGATCGCCGGCTTCGCCAGCGGCTACGACAATCGCACGTCGCTCATCCTGTTTCGCCACAAGGACAAGAACGACCTGGTCCAGTGCGGGGTTCTGTTTGACGTGACGCGCAGTCCGCACACGATCGTCAATTGCTATGAACTGCGCTGACCGCCGCCGCGCGTGTAGACGCGGTCGCTGACCGCGTCCAGCGCGCGCCATAGGGCGTCCGGAAGGACGTCCGTCTTTCGACGGCCAATGGGCGCGCGCCTACAATCCGGGCGAACGAACGAGCCTTGCCGCCGCAAAATCCGCCGCCCGCTGCGCCGCGACGCCGAGCCCGCTCAGCAACTGCTGCAGCAGGTTCTTGCGCGCTTCCGTCGAGACTTCGTAGAGGCGCGCGCCGTCGCGCGCCTTGAACAGCCATTCGTCGCCCGTCGCGATCTCGTCGACGAGGCCCAAGGCGACCGCTTCGCTCGCCAGCCAGGTGTCGCCGTTGGCGACCTGGGCGATGTCGACGTTCGGCCGGCAGCGCGCGACATGCGCCTTGAACGCGCCGTAGGTGTCCTCGAGCTTGCCGCGGAAATGCTCGCGCCCCGCCGGCGTGATCTCGCCGAGCACCGAAATCGAGCGCTTCCACTCGCCGGCCGTCATCTCCTCGAAGTCGATCTCGTTCTTCTTGAGAAGCCGGTGCAGGTTCGGGATCGGCGCGACGACGCCGATGCTGCCGACGATGGCGAAGGGTGCGGCGACGATGCGGTCGGCCGCCGCCGCCATCATATAGCCGCCGCTCGCCGCCACCTGATCGACCGAGGCGGTGACCTTGACCTTATGCTCGCGCAGGCGAAGGATTTCCGCCGCCGCAAGGCCGTAGCCGGTCACCGTCCCGCCCGGGCTTTCGAGTCGGAGCACGACCTCATCGGTTCCGGGGCGCGCGACCGTCAGCACGGCGTCGATCTTCTGGCCGAGCTGCTTGACCGCCGTCGCGCGCATGTCGCCCTTGAACGCCATCACATAGATGCGCTTGCCGGGCGGCTTGCCGCGGAGCGCCTTCAGCGCCTTCTTGCGCGCCTTCAGAAGCCCCTTGCGCTCCTTCTTGTCGAGAAGCGCGGCGTTCATGGAGTCGCGCATATCGTCGTAGCGCTCGTTCAGCGAGCGGACCTTGATCTCCTGGTCCTTCGGCTCGGCCGAGCGCGTGAGGCGCGCGATGATGACGGCGAGCCCGCCCATCGCGGCGACGATCGCCACGACGATGATGAGCGCCTTGAGGGCGAAGTCGGCGATGTCCAACCAGAAGGCCATGTCGGGATCCAGAGAAATGAAACGCTGATATAGGTCCAGGCCGCGCTTTTTCACGTTGACGGGGAGGAAGGCAACTGCGCGAAGACCCTCATCCGGCGCTACGCGCCACCTTCTCCCGCAAGCGGGAGAAGGGATTCGCCCCTCTCCCGCTTGGCGGAGAGGGCTGGGGTGAGGGCCTTCAGTTCAGCTTCACACCGAGCGCCTCGGCCAAAGCCGCGATGATCGGCCTTTGCCCTTTCGTCGCTTTCTTCAGCGCTTCGTCGAGAAAATACCAGCCGGCCCTGTCGACCTCGGGGAATTCCGCCGTCTTGCCGGAGCGCGGCGGCCACTCCATCGTGAAAACATTGCTCTTCAGCTTCGCAGAATCGAAGTCGCCTTCGCAACCCCAGGCGACGATCGTCTTGCCGCCAGGCTGTTTGTGCGCTCCGAGGTCTACGAACTCTCCCCGAATCGTCGCGCCGGTTTCCTCGAGGAATTCCCGCTTCGCAGCGGTGAGCAGGTCTTCGCTCTCATCGGCCAACCCTTTGGGGATGGACCAGGCTCCTTCATCCTTTTTCATCCAGAAGGGCCCGCCCGGATGCACGAGCATCACTTGCACGCCCGCCGGACGCTTTCGAAATAGCAGGATTCCCGCGCTTGTTTTCGTCATTTCAGTTTCCGGCCCTCCGCGCATCACTCCCACGACAGCTGGTTCTTCGGCAGGCGGCCGCTCGGGTCGAAGACCGAAACCTTGTGGGGCAGGCGGCCGCTCCAGCGCCAGAGGACGAGATTGGCGTCGGCGGGCCCCGCCGCAATGGCGTAGCTCGGCGCGATGAGCCCGGCCGCGCCATCCGCGATGAGCCGCTTCGCGAGCCGCCAGGACGGCGGCTCATGGCCCGCCGCCGCTTCCGCGAACCAGGCAGAGGCCATCTCCGCCTCGGGGACGCCGGCCGACCGCCGGTCGGCCTCGGTGCGAAGATCGACGACATCCTCGCAGTCGATCTCATAGGTGCATAGCACGAGGGGCTCGAACTTGCGGGCAAAACCCTGCGCCGCCTCCTTGATCGCGGTCATCGGGTCGAGCGCGACATAGAGGGCAGGCACGCCTTTCGGGTTGAACCGGCCGCCGTGGATCGCGGCGCCGTCGCCCGACAGCGGCTTGAACGACCAGCGCGGATCGTGAGCGCGCCAGGCGAGGTTTTGAAACCTCAAGCAAAGCCGCCCACGGCGATGGAGTCGAGGTAATCGCGCAGCGCCGTCGCCTGCCCCGACTTCACCAGCTGCTCGGCCGTGCGTCCGCCGAAGGCGGGGATCGGCTCGGCGCGGTACCAGGCCATCGCCTGCGCCGGGCCGCCCGCCCAGGCGGAGACGCGGGTCAAAATCTCGTTCATCTCGCGCAGGCGCGACTGGGTCTTGGCCGCGTTCAGGCGGCTCGTCTTGTAGAGCGCCTCGGGCGCGAGCCCGATCGTCTCTGCGAGCTGCTTCTTGCTCAGGCCGTAGTCGGGGAAGGGCGCGGCGGCGGAGGCGGCCCGTTTTGGCTTCGTTGGAGGCATGGGGTTTGCTCTATCGATCGGTCATCGTTTAGGGCGGCGGCCGCGTGCGCACAAGCGCCGCCCTCGTCCACGATTCGCCGTTGCTCAGCGGCGATGGGCGCGCCCCAATTCGCCCAGTTCCCGGCGCGCCCACCAGGAGTACGCTTTCGCGTGACCAGGGCGAAGCGCTACGCGCCGGCGACGCGGTCGGCGACTCCCGGAGGTTCCCTGCTCTTGTTCAAGAATTCCCTGCCAATTCCCTGCTCCCGCGAAATAATTCCCTGCTCCGGCGCGCAGGGAATTTCTGCAAAAATCTTTGGAATCCTTCATCTTTTCCGGGCGGTTTTCGCCAGCGGAGGCCGAAAAACGAGGAATTCCCTGCTCTTTTCCCTGCCAGCAGGGAATTTGGCCGCTCCCCGGGACGCGGCCGACGGCCTCGCGCCGAAGAGCGGTCCGGGGACGCGACGCCCGCTACCTCACAGGCTCCGGCGCGATGTCCGCATAAATGTCCGGCACATATATCTCCGCCGGGATCGGCGCGCGGTGGTATTCGGGGTTGTGGACGCGCGGGGGCAGCACCGGCTTTTCGTGCGGCACTTCCTGGTAGGGAACCTGGGTCAGGAGATGGGCCATGCAGTTGAGGCGGGCGCGCTTCTTGTCGACCGCCTCGACCACCCACCACGGCGCCTCGGGGATATGGGTGCGCTCGAGCATGATCTCCTTGGCCTTGGTGTAGGCCTCCCAGCGGCGGCGCGACTCGAGGTCCATCGGCGAGAGCTTCCACTGCTTCAACGGATCGTTGATGCGCATGAGAAAGCGCAGGTTCTGCTCGTCGTCGGTGATCGAGAACCAGTACTTGACCAGGATGATGCCGGAGCGAACCAGCAGGCGCTCGAATTCCGGCGTGGACTGGAAGAAGTCCTCGTATTCCTCGTCGGTGCAGAAGCCCATCACGCGCTCGACGCCGGCGCGGTTGTACCAGCTGCGGTCGAACAGGACGATCTCGCCGCCGGCCGGAAGATGCGGAACGTAGCGCTGGAAATACCATTGGCTGCGCTCGCGCTCGCTCGGCGCCGTCAGCGCGACCGCGCGGCAGACGCGCGGGTTCAGGCGCTGCGTCACGCGCTTGATGGCGCCGCCCTTGCCGGCCGAATCGCGCCCCTCGAAGATGACGACGAGCTTGAGCTTCTTGGCGACCACCCAGTCCTGCAGCTTGATGAGCTCGCGCTGCAGGCGCAGGAGCTCGGTGAAGTAGAGCCTGCGCGGGAAGGCGAGCCTCTCCGGCAGTTCATGCCCCTCCGCCAGCAAATCGGCGAGTTCGCTGTCCTCCAGCTCCAGCTCCAGGTCCTCGTCGAAATTGTCCTGGATCTCGGCGTTGATGCGATGCTGCATCGCGCTGACCGAGTCGTTTTTGTTCGCGCTCATCGTCACAATCCCCTGCCGTCGCCGCATGATTAGCGAAGTCCCGGGCCGGAATGTCAACGATCGGCGTGAAGATTTCGCGACAGCGGTTCGGCGTCGCCTGCGGCGGGCGCAGGCCGGGCGGAGGTTGCGACTTCTTTCGTCGCGGGCGGTTCCATGCCAAAGGCCGAAGACCTTGCGCGGCAAGACTGGCTCGGCGTGGCGCTGATCGCGCTCGGCGCCGTCCTCGTCGCGTTCAAGACCTGAGCGGCGGCCGCCGGGACAGCCGGCTCCGCGCGAGGATCAGCGCGATCGCGCACGAGCCGAGCCGGGCGATGGTGTTGTCGGCGCGGCTCGTCAGCATGATCGGAACGCGCGCGCCGAGCACGATCCCGGCCATTTCCGCATCCGCAAGATAGACGAGCTGCTTGGCCAACATGTTGCCGGCTTCGAAGTCCGGAACGACGAGAATGTCGGCCTGGCCGGCGACCGGCGACACGATCCCCTTCGTCCGCGCGGCTTCGAGCGACACCGCATTGTCGAAGCCGAGCGGCCCGTCAAGGATGCCGCCGGTGATCTGGCCGCGATCGGCCATCTTGCAGAGCGCGGCCGCGTCGATCGTCGAGCGGATTTCGGGCGAGACCGTCTCGACCGCGGAGAGGATCGCCACGCGTGGCGTGATTATTCCAAGAGCGGTCACGAGGTCGATGGCGTTCTGGACGATGTCGCGTTTGTCGGTCAGGTCCGGAAAGATATTGACGGCGGCGTCGGTGATGAATAGCGGCCGCGGGTAGGCCGGCGCGTCGATCGCGAACACATGGCTGATGCGCCGGGAGGTGCGCAGACCCGTATCCGTCGCCACGACGGCATGCATCAGTTCGTCCGTGTGAAGCGCCCCCTTCATCAGCGCTTCAACCTCGCCGGCTCGCGCCATCGCGACGGCCCGGTCGGCGGCGGCATGGCTGTGCTCGGTCGAAACGATCCGATACCCGTCGATGTCGATGTTGTGCGCCGCGGCGGCCTGGCGGATCTTTCTCTCCGGCCCGACCAGCACCGGCTCGATCAGATCCTCGCGCGCCGCCTCGACCGCGCCCATGAGCGAGGCCTCGTCGACCGGATGCACGACCGCGGTCTTCAGCGGCTTCATATTGCGGGTGACCTCGATGAGTTGCTTGTAGCGGCGGCCCCTCTCGTGCATCTCCTCGACGAATTCTTCGCGCGGCTCTGCAGCGATCGCCTTCTTCGGCGCGACGATCTCCGCCGTCCCGGACATCGCGAGATCGCCGTGCTGATTGGTCGCGCGCACCCCGATCGTCACCCGCCGCCCTTCAGGCGCCTTGGACATGACCTTGGCGACGATCGTCATCACGTCGCCCGGCCGCGCCGGGGTCGTGGTTTCGATGGTCTGGCGAACCAGCTTTGAGCCGGCCCCGGGCAGCCGCCCGGCGATCAGCGCGCTCATCAGCGCGCTCGCCCAGCCGCTCTGCGCCGCGTCGATGCCGAAGGCGCGCGTGGCGGCGACCCTCGGATCGACGAGGCCGGCGCCGATCGTCGCCGCCTGGGTCGCGAGCAGCGAAAAGTCTTCCGGGGTCAGCGTATGGACAAGACGGTCCTCCTCGCCCACTTGCAGCGCGTCGAACGGACGGTTTTCGATCGGAGACATGGAACGCTTTCATTGTGGCTGTTGCTTGAAGCGGCGCCCACGGGCAAGCCGCGCGAAAAAAAGCGCAACCATGCGCGCCCTTCAGCGCTCCTTAGGACACCCATAACAATAACTGCTACGATTCTGCGAACCGGCGGGGTTTGATTGTGTAGTTCCAATCCGGATGGAACGCATCGCCGGTGAGGTCGAGGGCGTCCATTTCGGCATCGGGG
>Ga0074044_10000856_pt1 | contig 28405 bp, 26 predicted proteins | sample BogForMeECP23OM1_FD_94443 | JGI IMG/M metagenome (GOLD analysis project Ga0074044, IMG submission 94443) | Bog forest soil microbial communities from Calvert Island, British Columbia, Canada - Bog Forest MetaG ECP23OM1 | ecosystem: Environmental > Terrestrial > Soil > Wetlands ...
AAAATTTTTGAATGGGGCATATTCCCCGCGGAATTATCTGTTATCTCGCAAATGGAAGAAGCAATTACAGGCTTGTAGATGTTTAAAGATCTACCGGCCGGCGCGCCAAGAGGCCATGCTCTCGAATACTCCATCGCGGCGCATCAAGCCATGGAACAGCGCCGCCGCCGCGTGCAGCAGGATTGTCGCGAAAAAGAGGTAGGCGAGGTAGGTGTGGGCGCTGCGCAAGACCGCGTGGAGCGTGTCGTTGTGCGGCATGATCTGCGGCAGCTGGATAGCCCATGGCTGATAGAGCACGATCGGGTAACCGCCCGCGGACAGCATCGACCAGCCGACGAGCGGCATCGCGACCAGCAGCACGTAGAGCAGGACATGCGACCCTTTGGCCGCGGCCGCCTGTGTCCAGTGGAGGTCGGCCGGCAGCGGCGGGGCGCCGCGGCGCAACCGTAGGCCGATCCTGAACACGACGAGCGCGAGGATCGCGATCCCGAGCGGCTTGTGGATCGCGATCAGCGTCAGGAACTTCGGTTGCAACGTCGAGACCTGTCCGATGCCGATAAACAGCATCGTCAGGACCATCGCCGCCATCAACCAATGAACAACCCGCTGAAGCGGCGTAAAGCGTTCGACAGCGCCGTTCATGGCGCATCTCCCGGATGCGGCGGAGTTCGCGGATAGTCGGCGGCCTCGGCCGTGCGCAGGTCGAAGGACTTCGCATAGGCCGCGGAGCGTGCCGCCTGCAGCGGGTCGTCGGAAGGCTCGATCCCCGCGGGAAGGATCGTCGGATCGTAATTGTAGTCGCGGCACGGACCGTCGGCTTCGTCCTCCGCCCGCTGCACCGTCAGCGTGCCGACATCGATCTGTTTCCGGTCAGGCGGCCAGGCTTTGGTCGCGTCGTTCGACGGGTCGCCGGGCGCAGCCAGCGTGACCACCAGGCGCCATTCGAGCGGACCTTGGGCGAGCTTCTGCTTGAGATCGCTTTCCAGGAAATCCGGCCCGAGATGGCTGAGCTTCTCGGCAGGAACGTCATGCGGCGCCGTCGTCGATCGCATGGACCAGCGCACCAGATGGCTGACGCCTTGCGCGTCGACAAAGCGGAACGCATTGAGGCTGTTGTAGGTCTGATCGGCGTAGCTGTCAGTCCAAGCGGCGGTTTTGGCCCATTCTGCGAATGGCGCGCTCTCGGGGTGGGCGCTGAGAAATTGCGCCATCGCGGGGGGGTTCGGTTTGCCGGTTGCCGGATCGATGTCTTGGGCCAGCGTCAACTCATAGAAGGCTGGCGCCGTCGCGACGACGAAGACGGGAGAATCGTTCATGCCGCTGCGCCATTCCTCGCCGTCCGGCGCGACGATGCGGACCGCCATGCTCCGCACCCGACCCGCGGCGTCCGGAGCATCCGGATTGCCGACCGCAATCGCGAAGCGCCCGATCACCGGGTAGCGTCCAGCCGCCAGCATCGGCGCCGTCGAAAGGTCGGCGCCGGCGCCGTTCGCTTCGAACTGGCCGGTGAAGCAGATGCCCTTGGAGTGGTTTCGCCGATGGCCGAGAGGATTGCCGCCTCGATCGCTCAAGGCCGCAACCATGCGGCCCGGCGTCAGTCGGCCGGGGCTGAGCCAGCCGCCGGTGTAAGCGAAGGCAAGGGCGAGGCCGCCGATTACTAACGCAATCAACACAGGCGCGCCAAGGGATGGAGCGCCGACCCTGGAGGCGGCCCCTTTGTCTCCGGGTCCGCTGGGGTTTCGCCCATGTTCGCTCATGCGCTCCTCCTCTTCGCGGTCGGCCGACACGATGAGGGAGCCGGCTCCGTCATCTGAGAGCGCAAACCTACGCGCACGGGCTCGACTCGTTCCATTGAGCGCGCGAATTGCCGCTATGTCTTGGCCGGTGTGAGCTCCGAACCTTGGCTCAACAGCGGGCGCAGAAGCGGTTCGTATGACGGGAGTCGAACTCAGCGGGCGCTTGATCGAGGCGGGCAAAATTCCAACCATCCTCGCTACTGATTATCCGGACGAGGCTAAACGGCCTGGGCTCTGAAAGACGGACGGCCGGAGCGGAGGAGGCGCGCATAGGGCGTCGAAAGACGCCCGTCTTTCGACGGGCTATGGTGCCTTGACGACGACGGGCCGAGGCGGCCCGCCTACTCGCTGCGCTCGTCGCGCGGCCGAGCCCGCAGCGCCAATTGCTCGCGCCGGGGTGCGACCCTTCTCTCTGGAATTGCAGGGGAAACCCGCGTCGCGTCTCCCGCGCTCGGAAAATGTCTTGACAAGATTGAGTTGTTAGTACTACATTTGTTCCATTCATCCCTGAAGGAGAACGCCGGGTTGTCCGGTTGCGTCGAAGCCATCCCGACTAACGTTCAACAAAATACGCATCCTGAACGAAATACCTCTTGTCCGCGCCGTCAAGCGAACGTTCCGTGGTAAATACAATCATTACCTCACTGCGTACGCGTTGAATTGATCGCGAGCTGTACCGCTGCAGGCTTGCCGCAAGGTTAGATAGAGTTCTAGGATTGGCGTCAGTGTTTACGTAAATTGGAACGGTGCGGCCCAATTCGTAATTATATACTCTCCCATTGCGGGTGTTTGCATTCAACATTCCCACACTCACAAGTAGTTGGCGGACAGATTCATATCTATCGGAACTTAGAATATATCTCTTCGAGTTAGGCGTTAGAGTTACTATATTGTTCGACCCGGAAATAATAGTAACTTGTCCAGCTCCATTATTTATAACTGTATGAGCCTTTTTCAGCGCAGGCTCGACGGCCTCTCCAAGAGCTTCGATTTCACCGGACCGGGTGTCAACTAAGTGAGCAAGCTGGTCTACTTCAGGGGTGTGATCTCTGCCTATGGCCCGGCGTATCAGAACCTTTAGCAAATCGACCGTCAAAATGGCCGCAACCCCGACCCCAAACGTTCCAAGGGCTGTAGTTACGAGGACAGAGTTGGGGTCCGTCCACAGGCTAAAAAGTGCGTCAAAGCTACCCTCTCTCGGTGGTGATAAGTATACGCGGGCACTATCGTCAAATGGAGATCGTTTTCGAACCTCTCCGGTCGCGATGCAATGAGCGACAAGGGTGATCGTTCGAGCTAAACCCTCTAGCGACTGTGATCCATCGAAGGCCGGCAGAAGATTCTCTTCGGCAACGCCGCCCTGGAAGTGCGCAACTATGTCCATTACGGTCCCCAGCCAGTTGTTCGTGCGGAGAATAATTTGGATTTCAAGAAAGCTATATCGTTTTTACTTCTTCAAGATCGTCTGAAGTCTTCTTGATAATTTCTTGAAAGCACGCGTCGCAAATTCGCCTTCTGTTCGTGTATGCCCCACCCAACTGAGGAATTTCGATGCAGGTGGCTCCGGCAAGCAGCTCTGCGTGACAGCGCTGGCAGCTTGATTTCCGCACGACACTAGCGCGCCGGGGGCGACCATTTGACCCTCCAATTAATGAGGGGGTAGGACCTCTAGGCTTTGTTTTTGTCATACTCGGCCTTTGCCTTGCGAACCCTTCTGACAAGTGGTTGAAGCACGTGATCAAGATTATCTAATATGCCCTCGAAATCTTCAGTAGTGGCTTGCGAACGCTCTTTTCCAAGGCGTTTGTTAAATTCTGCGTTGACCATCATAAGAGCCGAGACATAGTTATTTCGACCGGTTAATTTTAAAGATTTATAGATATACGTCAATTCAGTTCCCGTTGCTTTCAATTCTACGTGATTTAAGAGAATTGTGGCAATGCGCTTCGCTTGCTCATTAAGTCGCTTTTTTGCCTCTTCCCATTCACGCTGAGGCTGAACAAGGAATGGCTCTGAAGGGGCGCGCTTCCGAATCGATGGTTGCTGCGCCTTTCTTATCATTTCTTCAGCTTGACTTGGATCGAGTCCGTACAGCGTCAATCGTTCACGCAGGTCTTTTATAATCTCTTGATCTTCAATCGACGTAAAATCCTCTTCCCAAAGCGATTCTATGATCTCTTGGTGCACTACGACTTTCTCCGCCGCGGTTAGTCGGGCGTTTCCGTCACGTACGGCATCCGGAACCTCAGGCTCCTCACCGCCAATGACCTTGTCCCAAAAAGTCTGATCGTCGTTCTCGAACTCCTTGAATTCCTTGAGCCGTGCGTCGAGATTCATGCCAAGGTGGGTGACAATGTGTCCTACGTTGTCTGGATGAGTCGGATCATTCTGTACCACAACCCGCATAATTCGACCGACGAACTGAATGTATGGCGCAAGTGACCTGAATGGACGGAAGATCGCCGCGACGCTCAGCTTGGGGTGGTCAAACCCTTCTCCAAGCATCTGGACTTGGATGATGCAATCGAGGGAACCGTTACGCAACGAACTAAGGATTGCGGCCTGCTCGTCTTCGCTTTGTTTGCTGTGGATGACCTCAGCGTTGAATCCGCGCTCCTGGTAAAGGGAGCGAATTTCGCGCCCGTGATTTATAGAACACGCAACAGCGATTAGCTGGTGTTGCGTTCCGCTCTGTCTCAGCTCCTCGAGCTTCTCCAGGCTGCTATCTACAATATGTTGGTTGCAAAGCCGCGCGAGCGCGACACCTCGGCTAAACCATTCCTCATCCTTTAGCATCAACACATCGTCGAGTGTATATACTCGACCGCGCTCGTCCGAAAAGCCCAGCTCGATTGTTGAGGGTGCTACATAGCTGGCCTTCAGTCGCTTAATGTATCCTTTGAGGGTGGCGCTCCTGAACGGATATCGAAATACTTGCTCGCCATCCAGCTCCTGACGGTCGCTTCGAAACGGCGTAGCCGTCAGGAGCACCACTTTCGCCTTTGGGAACCGCTCAATAACCTTTTGCCAGCTCTCGGCGGCGCTGTGATGCGCCTCGTCGACAATAATCATATTGAAGAAATCGTCGGGAAATTGAGTCAGCCACTTGTCGACATTGGTTGCCAGCTGTTGGACATTAGTGATGACGATGTGCGATTTTGTTGCGACTGATATATTGCCGCTATCAAGCGTGCATGCCAACGGCCCTGAGACCATTTGATCTTGGCTAAGTACGCCTGCTTTTCTCCAGAAACATTTTTGCCGGTTTGTGATGTCCATAGCATCGTACAGGCCTGACTTGATTGTCAGGTTTGGGGCAATAACGATGACGCGCCCTTCGGCCAGGCCCAGAGGCAGCAGTGAGGCGAGACCAGTCTTTCCGCAGCCGACAGGAATTTGAATAATTGCCTTGTTCTTTCCGGCCCTGAAGAATTCATAGACGCAAAGGTATCCCTCACGCTGTGGATCGCGCAGGTTCGCATTCCCGTCGATCTTGAAGTCCAGATTCAGAAAGAACGACTTCAACGGTTGATTGGTGCGAACCCAAACATCAAGCGCGGCCTTTTCAAAGACCCACTTTTTTCCGATCTTTTGACCCGGAATGCGGCCATCGCGCGCAAGGGCATAGAGTGCCGTCTTGCCCATGTTCAAATAGGCTGCGGCTTCATCCATCGAAAGCCATTTATCGTCCGAATCCATTGGCAAATCCATCACATGATAGCGAATGATAGCAAATGACAGATAGGAGTCAAGGAAAATAGCACGCAGGCGATGATAATGCCCACATTACCTCGATCCCTTGGACAAACTCCGTGAGATGGGATCGCTGTGTTGACCTCTGGTCCGCATTAAGGCCGGGCCCGCTCCGCGGGTCGCCTTCGGCGAGGCTTGACCCCTCCGCGCGGCTCAGACCATTTGTCAGCCGTGGAACTCGACGAGCAAATCCGGCGCAGGGTGCCGGATCGCGGCATCGAAGTCGATGGCGAGATGACGCCGTGTCGGGGACGGCATCGTCACCCGAAGGGCCGGAGAAACGCGGAGGAGGCGCATAGGGCGTCGAAAGACGCCCGTCTTTCGACGGGCTATGGCGCCTTGACGACGACGGGCCGAGGCGGCTCTGCCGAGTCAAGCCGCGCAGGCAGGTCTCCGGGCGCGTCCGCCGGGCCTCGGCTCCCGCTATCTCCTTGGGATTTCGACGAAAACCGGTGCCCATGTCCCGACTCGAGAAACAATCTCTTGACAAGCTCGAAGTCGTGTTCCATATTTGTTCCTCAGTCGCCATCCAAGGGGAGACCGCCGGGTTGCCCGGTTCCGTCAAGGCCGTTCCGCCTCCCGCGGCGGCCGTTCGCTTTTTGATCGATCGCAGCGGAGAATGCGGCGGCTGATCGGGGGGAGGACCCGGAAAAAAGATTTTTCCCAGAGAGTCGGCGACAACCCTTTGATAAGTCCCGATTCGCTGCCAGAAATGGAAGGAAATGGGGGGAATTGGGAGCAGTTTTTCGGCGTTTTTCGAGCTCCCGGACCTGTTCCGGACGCACTTTTGAAGCGTTTTTGAAATCACGTGCGCGGCCGGAGGCGAACGCGGCTTTCAGGCCTTGCGGGCCCCTATCGCTCGACCCGGATCCAGCCGTGCAGGCCGAGGCGCTCCTGCGGCAGGTAGGCCGCCTTATAGCCCATCTTCTTCGACCCCTCGACCCAGTAGCCGAGATAGACATGCGGCAGGCCGAGGGCCTTGGCCTTGGCGATGTGGTCGAGAATGACGAAGGTGCCGAGCGAGCGGCGCGGGTGATGGGCCGCGTAGAAGGAATAGACGAGCGACAGCCCGTCGGCCAGCCGGTCGGTCAGGCAGACGGCGTAGAGCGACCCCGCTCCCTGTCCGCCCTCGCTCCACACGCGGTACTCGACCAGCTGGGTGTCGATATGGGTGTCCTCGACCATCATGGCGAAGTCGAGCGACGACATGTCGGCCATGCCGCCTTCGGGATGGCGAGCGTCGAGATAGGCGCGGAACAGGGCGAAGTGCTCGTTGGTCGGCTTCGGCGGGATGAGCGTCCCGACGAGGTCGGCGTTGGCGCGCGCAGCGCGGCGCTGGCTGTCGTTGGGCCGGAAGTCGTCGACCAGCACCCGCACGGAGACGCAGGCGCGGCAGCTTTCGCACGCCGGGCGGTAGGCGATCGTTTGCGAGCGGCGGAAGCCCGTCTGGGTGAGGAGGTCGTTCAGCCCGGTGGCGCGCTTGCCGACGAGATGGGTGAAGATCTTGCGTTCGTGCTGGCCGGGCAGATAGGGGCATGGCGAGGGCGCGGTCAGATAGAACTGAGGCGCGTCGCGCAATTCCCTGGTCACGCTGTCCTCCCCTCTCCTCGAAGGCGGCCGATCCCGCGCCGATCTTCACGTAAAATGCGCGGAAGCGGCGCGGGGTTTCATTGACGGCGCACGATCACGACGCCCGCGATGATGTCGTGCAGGCATCGCTTCTCCGGGTCGACCAGCGACACGAGAAAGATCGGCGGGAAACACCAGCTCACGTAGAACAGCACCGCCTGGACCGCGGCGTTGACGAAGGGCACGCGCGCGCCGTCCTCGTGCATGCGCATTTCGAGATCCATCGCCCGCATGCCCGGCGTCGCCATCTTCGGGCCGGATACGGTAAGGCCGTTGTAGAAAAAGGCGACGATCGGCCAGAGCGGCGGCAGGAAGAACAGCGCGAGGCCGAGCGTCAGCACGATTGCGGCGATCCAGATCAGCGCGACCAGCACGCTGACGATGACGAGATCGAAGCAGACCGCGAGAATCCGGCGCGAGCGGACGCCCGCCAGCGCGTCGGCGCGCAAGGGCTGAGCAGGCGTCGCCGCAGAAAAATTGGACATGGATGACCTCCGGGCGCAACCGCCCCCCGAGTGCGCCCGCAGGATGTGGGAGGCTCACCCTCCAAGTCAAGACCGGCGCGGAAACAGGTTGTGCGTCACGTTATCGCGCGACCCGAGCAGGCCGGAAGGACGCAAGCCGATGAAGACGATGAGCAGCGCGTAAACGGCAAGATCCCGATCGTCGATCGGGAACAACGCCGACCAGCCGGCTTCCGCCGCGCCGACGATGAGGCCGCCGAGGAAGGCGCCCGGCAGCGACCCGATGCCGCCGATGATCGCCGCGGCGAGCGCTTTCAGGGTCAGCGTCCCCGACATCCCGTAGCCGACCGCCCCGTAAGTCGCAGTCATCGTCGCGCCGGCGAGACCGGCGAGCGTCCCGGACAGCGCGAAGGCGCGCGCCGTCACCGCGACGGGACTGACGCCGAGCATTTCGGCCGCCAGCGGATCGTCGGCGTAGGCGCGCCACTCGCGCCCCGTCCGCGTCCAGCGGAAGAGGAGGACGAGCCCCAGGCCGACTGCAAGCGCGACCGCGCTCGAAACGAACGTCATCGGCGTGGCGACGGCGACGAAGTCGCCCGACCGCGCAAGCGCGAACGGTTGATTGAGCTCAGGGGTCATCCAGCTCGTCCGGTCGCCCTGGGCGATCCGCAGGAGTTCCTGCAGGAAAAGCGCGAGGCCGACAGTCGCCACCAGCGCCTGTTGGCCCTTGGCGCGGCGGAGCGGGATGAAGACGCAGCGCCCCGAGGCGAAGCCCCATCCGCAGGCGACGACGGCCGCCAGCGCGAAGGCGGCCGCCAGAAGCGGGGCAGGAGGAAGCCCGGCGAGCGCCAGCGCCGCCATCGCCGCCGCATAGCCGCCGGCGGCCGCGAGCTCGCCGAAGGCGAAATTGATCCGCCCGATCAGCCCGTAGACGAGTGAATAGGCCGCCGCCAGCAAGGCGTAGATCGCCGACAGCGGCAGGCCGTCGAGCGCCATTTGCAGGCCGTAGGCCAGGCTTCGCGGCAGGCGGAGCGCGCCGCTGAGGTCGCCGAGCGGGGCCGGGTCGGCGGCGCGGCCTTCGGGCGTCGCCAGCCAGTAGCGGACGAGAAAGAAGAGCTCTGTGTCGGACAGGGGCTCGCCGTCGAACGTGAGCGAGACGAGATCGCGCGATTGGCGCGGCCGGCCGGGCTCGCGGAATCGGCAGACTGCGAGATGCGGCTCGGCCTCTTCTCCAGGCGCCTCGGCCGAGAAGGCGACAACGAGCCCGCGTCCATCCGGGTCGGGCCGCTGCGTATCGATCGTGATCCTCGCGCCTTCGGGCGTCAGCGCCGGCAGCGCCATGCGACAGAGCCGGGCCTGATCGGTCTCGAGCGCCGGCGAGCATCCTGCGAGGCAGAGCGCCGCAAGGAGAACGGACAAAGGCGAAAATCGTCGTGGCGCGAACGAATGGACCAAGTTTCGTCCTGTTCCTCCCGGCCTCCGGATCATGATAAGCGCGAAGCGCCGGTTCAGCCACTCGCAGGAGCCCGCGAAGTCATTGCCAGGAGCGGGACGAATGACCATTCTCGTCACCGGAAGTTTGGGGCATCTGGGCGAAGCGCTGATGCGCACGCTCCGTCAGGCCGGGCGCGAGGCGGTCGGGCTCGACGTCGTTGCGGGGCCCTTCACCGACGTCGTCGGGTCGATCGCCGACCGGGCCTGCGTCGCGCGCTGTCTCGCCGGCGCTCGCGCGGTTCTCCACGTTGCGACCCTGCACAAGCCGCATGTCGCGACCCACGGGCGCGAGGAATTCGTCGAGACGAACGTGCTCGGCACACTCATCCTGCTCGAGGAGGCCTCGCGCGCCGGCGTCGAAAGCTTCGTCATGACCAGCACGACGAGCGCCTTCGGCGACGCGCTGAAACCCCCGCCGGGAGCGCCCGCGGCCTGGATCGACGAGGGCGTCGCTCCCGTTCCGAAGAACATCTACGGCGTCACCAAGACCGCGGCCGAGGATCTCTGCCGGCTCTTCCGGCGCAACGAGGGGCTCGCCTGCGTCATCTTACGGACCTCGCGCTTCTTCCCCGAGGAGGACGACGACCCGGACGTGCGCGCGGCCTTCGCTGACGCCAATCTGAAGGCGAACGAGTTTCTCTACCGCCGCGTCGCGATCGAGGACGTGGTCGAGGCGCATCTCCTCGCTCTCAACCGCGCGCCTTCGATCGGGTTCGGCAGGTATATCGTCAGCGCCACGACCCCGTTCCGCCGCGAGGACGCGGCGCGCCTGCGCGCCGACGCGGTGGCGGTCGTCCGCGAGCGCGTCGCCGGCTGGGAAGACGAATATGCGCAGCGGGGCTGGCGCATGGCGCCGAGCATCGACCGCGTCTACGACGGCGCGCTCGCCAGGCGCGAGCTCGGCTGGCGGCCGAAGTGGGATTTCGCCGCGATCGTCAAACGCTTGCGCGAGACCGGCGACATCCGCGGCCCGCTCGCGAAGGTGATCGGCGAGAAGGGATACCACCCGGAGCGGTTCGGGGGGCAACCGTACCCCGTTGGCGGCGAATAACGTGAGCGCGTTGTGGCGGCGCCTCGATCGACCCGGACACGACGCCGCATGCCTCCGTCCGCTCGGCGACGGCTGGAAACTGAGCGGCGTCGCCGTATTCCTGCACGAGTCCGGACCGGCGAGCCTCGAATATTCGGTCGAGGTCGACAGCCGCTGGAGCACAAAAAGAGGACGAGTGACCGGCTTTATCGGAGACGCGGCGATCGGCCACAACATTCGTCGCAGTCGAGACAAGTGGCTCCTCGACGACGTGGAAATCGAAGGTCTGGCGCTCCTGCTCGATCTCGACTTCAGCTTCACGCCGGCGACCAACCTGCTGCAACTTAAGCGAGCCGGACTTCAGGTGGGCCAGAGGCTCGCCATTCCCGCCGCCTGGTTCGACCTCGACGCGGCCACCCTCACGGAGTTGCCGCAGCACTATGAACGGATCAGCGATACAGTGTTTCGGTACGCCGCGCCCTCCGTTCCTTACGAGGGCCTGCTCGAAATCTCCTTGGACGGGTTCGTCGAATCCTACCCTGACCTGTGGAGACGGGAGGCGTAGCGTCACAGGAGCACCGCCAGCCGCTCGCTTAGAAATGCGCGCGCGGCCGGGTCTTCCTGCAGGCCGATTGCGACCTCATAGGCGCGCCGCGCTTCGACGAGATCGCCGGTCCTTGCGGCAAGTTCGGCCTTCGCGACCCAATAAGGCTCGAAGCCGGCGAGACCCCCGTCCGCGCCGACCTCTCTAAGCAGCGCCAGCCCCGCCGCGGCCCCTTGCGTCTGCGCGACCGCGACCGCCCGGTTGACGGCGACGACCGGCGAGCCGGTCAGGGCGTGGAGCGCGTCATAGAGCGTTGCGATCGCCTCCCAGTCCGTTGCCCCCGTGCTGCGGCGGGCGGCGTGGACGGACTGGACTGCGGCCTCGAACTGGAAGCGCCCGGGCGCGTTTGAAAGGCTCGCGGCGCGCAACAACCTCTCGGCCTCCTCGATCGCGGCTTCGTCCCAGAGCTCGGTCCGCTGATCGCTCAGAGGGACGTATTTTCCGGCCCCGTCCCGACGCGCGGCCCGGCGGGAATGGGCATAAAGCATCAGCGCGAGCAGACCCTTGGCCTCGGGCTCGGCGGGCGCGAGCCCGGCCAGGACTCGGCCGAGCCAGATCGCCTCCTCGGCGAGGTCGCGGCCGCGCGGGTCGTCGGAGAAGGCCTCCGCCCAGCCGTGCGCGAAGGCGGCGTAGATCGCCTCCAGCACCGCCCCGAGCCGCTCGGGCAAGTCCTCCGGTTCGGGGATCCTGAACGGCACGCCGGCGAGGCGAATCTTGGCCTTGGCGCGGGCGAGGCGCTGGCCCATCGCCGCGGGGGAGACGAGGAAGGCCGAACCGATCGCCGCTGCGTCGAGTCCGAGAATGGTCTGCAACATCAAGGGTGACCGGATCGATTCTTCAATTGCGGGATGAGCGCAGGCGAACATCAACGCAAGCCGCCGGTCCGGGATCGACGCGTCTGCCACCGCGGCCATGAGCTCGTCCCCGATCAGCCGGAGCGCTTCTGCGGACGATTCCGCGTTGCGTCGCCGCCGCGCGCCGTCGATGAGCCGCCGCCGAGCGGCCGTCGCGAGCCAGCCCTCCGGATTGGCGGGAACGCCCCGCGCCGGCCAGACGGTGAGCGCGGCCGCGAAGGCGTCGGCGAGCGCGTCCTCGGCGCGCGACACGTCGCGGGAGCGCGCGGCGAGGAAGGCGAGGAGCTTGCCGTAGCTTTCGCGCGCCGCACGGGCGGCCGCCGCACGCGCCTTGGCGTCGAAGTCCCTGGGGCGAGAGCCCGACGCGGGCGGGAACGGACCGGGCGGAGCCGGGCGCGCTCGGCGCTCCCTCGCCGTCGCGGTCTCGGTCTCGGAGGGCGTCATCCTCGTCGCCGCACCGTTTTTTTCAAGTGCTTGGTCGCCAAGACCTGCACGTTAGCCCCTCCCAAGCACGACCCCGAGATTGCGCTGTCCATTCCACGACGCTCCGCCTTCCGGCATTTCATCCAACGGCTGATCCGCCGTTCCTTCCAAGACGCGCGGGAGACGCGCAGGCTTTTGGCGCCGCGCGCCGCAAAAATGTCCTTCCGTTTCCTTCCATTTCTGACCGCGAAACGAGATATATCAGGGGGTTGCTCGGGCAATTCCGGAGGAAAATTATTTTACGGCCTCTTTTCCGCCTTCGTCGTCATGACAACCATCAAATTGATGGGATCTTTGCCAAAAGGCCCTTCGGCAATCTATTCATCTCCCACGGTCGATCGACGTTCGGCGATAGTGAAACTCAGGTCCCCGTGCTCAGTACGCACGACATCTCAAAACGGAAGGCGAAGCTGAAGAATAGCACAATCTGCCGCTCTTGGCAGCAAATTGTTCGCCAGACTGGGAAAATTTACGTAACTTTATAAGTTTTATCAAGTCGCTATGTGTATCAGTTGATTCTCCGCCTGAAGAGATAGGATAGGGGAGCAGGCGGGCCGAAGGCTCGCTTGGGCCGTCGCATGCGCCCCTATCTTCGTTGTCGCTTGGTGAACGCGTGAGGATCGAACGGCCCCTCACATCGCCCAGATCGGCCGCACCTCGACCGCGCCGTAGGAAGCGCCTGGGCAGCGCGCGGCCCAGCCAATGGCCGCGTCGAGGTCGGGCGCGTCGATGAGGTAGTAGCCGCCGAGCTGTTCCTTGATCTCCGCGTAAGGGCCGTTGAGAACCTGAGTCTTGCCGTTCTGGACCCGTACAGTCGTGGCGGTCGAGGCCGGGTGGAGCCGTTCTCCGCCGACCCACGCGCCCGCCTGCTTCATCGCGTTGGTGTAGGCGCCATAGGCCGCCATCATGGCCCCGATGTCGTCCTTGGACGCGGACTGCATCGCCTTCTCGTCCGAGTGAATCATCAACAAGTATTGCATCGCCTGGCTCCGTTCAGAATGGCGCGGCCACTTTGGCGCGCTCAGTGCAAAGACGATCGATCGCGCCGCGATTCGACAGGCATGCGCAAAAAAGCGCGCGCGAACAAAATCCGGCAAGGAATGCCTGCGGCGCAAGAACCAGCGTTGCAAGGTTTGCGGCCCTGCCGCCGCAGGGTCGTTGCTGACGCCATGCGGACGTTGCAAAGGCCGGGCCTACGCGGTCGCAATGGCAACCCCGCCGTCGTGAGCCATCTAAATCGGCTGCGGCAGCAAATGGGGAACACGGTCTGGATTTTGATCAGGCACTTGAGGCCTTTCCGCCATGTCAATCCAGCAAAGTCTGCAGCTTTGCAATCACGTCACCGACGATATATTCGGGCGCCTTTTCGACAAAGCGGCCGCCTCCGGCGGCGATGTCGAGAATGCGGGGCTGATTGGACAGGACCGCGCCTTGAGTGCTTGTTCCGGCCCCCGAGAGTGAGACGGCAAAGCCCCGGTTTCGGGCAGAGTCGCCGCCTTGCGTGATCGGGCAGACGAGCGACGTTCCGCCGCGATTGAAATCGCGCGGCGAAACAATCAGCGCGTAGCGCGCGCCCTGTTGCTCCTTGCCTTTGGTCGGATTGAGGTCGACATGATAGATATCCCCCCGATCCATCAGACGTCTTCTCGGCCGACCGGAGGCGCTTCAAGCCATTCCTGGTCTTCGGCCGACATCGGCTGATCCAGGTCGCATTGGGCCAGAAGCTCGGCCAGCGTATAGCGCGGCTTCACCTTCGGCTCGACAATGATGCGCCCCTCGGAGATTGAGACGCCGACCCGCTGGTTGGCGTGCAGGTCCAGACTGTCCAGCAGGGGTTTTGGGATCGCGAACATCACCGATCCTCCGACCGCCCTCAATTTCGCCGTGTACATGGTGCGCCTCATGAGTTATATTTAGATATAACATGGACCGGCGCAGTCCACAAGGAGTAGAAGTTCCGCGCCTGGGGCGCTGCAGCCGGGGGCGATGACCCCGGCCGACGCGATCTGCGCTCGCGTCAACAAACGGCGGGAACCATTCGGCCTCAATGGCGATTGGAGTGCGGGGCATCGTCCATGAAGTGATTGTGGCTGCGGCGTCCGATCGAACACAGTTTCGCGATTCGCCAGCCAAATTCCCATCGACGGGATCAGCGCGACATTCGCGCGAAAGAGAAGCGGAGAGGCGGCGAAGGCTTCGAGAGGCGGGCTCATGGCGACAGCGCAACAGACAGGCCGGATGTTGGAGATCGCGGAGACGACGACCCGGCCACGAGTCGGGTCGGAAGCCAAAAACCTTTCGCCCGCCGACCGCTGCGAGGCGCTGCGGGACGCCGAGGAGCGCTGCGCGCGCCGCGAGGCGGATCGCGTCCGCCTCGCGGCGATCCTGGAAGGGTCGCGAGACGCGATCTGGAGCTGGAACACGGACGGGATCGTCGTCTGGTGGAACGCGGCGGCCGAAAAGCTCCTCGGCTACGCGGCCGACGAGATCGTCGGGCAGTCGCTTCTGAAGCTCGTTCGCCCCGAACGGCATGAAGCTGCCCGCGCTGTCATGGCTACCGTCGGGAACGGCGCGTGGTACGAGCAGCATGAGACCGTGAGAGTCCGGAAGGATGGCAGTCTGGTCGACGTCGAGTTGACCCTTTCGCCGATCACCGACGCCTAGGGGCGCATTGTCGGTGGATCGACCGTTTGCCGCGAGATCACGGAAAGAAGGCAGTTTCAGGCCTCTCTCTCCAAGCGCATGGCCGAACTGACAAGCCTCTATCAGTTCACCGAGAGGCTGCACGGCGCAAAATCCCTCGACGCCGTCTATTCGGCCGCGCTTGACGCCATCGGCGACGCGCTCGGCTGCGATCGGGCGTCGGTGCTGTTGTTTGACGCCGCCGGCGTCATGCGGTTCGTCGCATGGCGCGGGCTGTCGGACGCCTATCGGAAAGCCGTCGACGGCCACTCGCCCTGGAGGGCCGACGCCAGGGACGCCGCGCCGATCTGCGTCAGCGACATCGATCTCGCCGACGAGCCGGACTCGCTAAAGGAGACGATCAAGGCCGAAGGGATTCGAGCGCTGGCCTTCATCCCGCTGATCGCCGACGGGCGGCTGATCGGCAAATTCATGACCTACTACCCGGAGGCGCACGCCTTCTCCGAAGGTGAGATGTGTCTGGCGAACACGATCGCGCGCCAGCTCGCCCTCGCGGTCGTCCACCAATCTGCAGCGGAGGAGCTCCGCCAATCCGAAGAACGCTTCCGGCTCATGTCGGAGCATGCGCCCGTCATGATCTGGATGAGCGACGCCCAGAACCACTGCCTGCACCTCAACCGGATGTTGCGCGATTTCTGGGGCATTGACGAGGCCGACATCCGGACCTTCGACCGGCAGGCCACCATTCATCCGGAGGATGCGGAGCGGATCGGCCAAAGCATGATGGAGGCGGTGAACGCTCGCGCCCCGGTGACCGTCAAGGGGCGCTTCCGGAGCGCTGATGGCGCGTACCGCGTCTTTCATACGAACGCCCGGCCGCGCTTCTCAGCGAAGGGCGAATTACTCGGCATGATCGGCGTCAACGTCGACGTCACGGAACGCGAGGAGGCGGAGGCCGAGCGGGAACTCCTGATCGCGGAACTCAATCACCGGGTCAAGAACACCCTCTCCGTCGTGCAGAGCATTGCCCACCAGACGTTTCGGGAAACCGAGACGACGCACGACGCGCGACAGGCGTTCGAGGGCCGCCTGGTCGCTCTGGCGTTGGCGCACAACCTCCTCACCCAGCTCAACTGGGAGCGCGTCTCGCTCGAGCAGATCGCCAGGGTCATCCTCAAGGTCACCGAAGACGGCTCGGCACGCATCCGGGTCTCAGGCCCGGCGGTCCTACTGCCGCCGAAGGAAGCGCTCGCCATCACCATGGCGCTGCATGAGCTTTGCACCAATGCAATGAAGTACGGCGCATTGTCCAACAAGGTCGGCCAGGTCGACGTCGAATGGATGAGAAGCGCGGGGCCGCGCCTCAAGCTGGCGTGGCGGGAAAGCGGCGGCCCTTGCGTCTCGCCTCCGCGGCGCCGGGGATTCGGTTCGCGCCTGCTCGAGCGGTCGTTGGCTTCCGATCTCGACGGCGAGGTGCAGCTTGCCTTCGAACCGTCCGGGCTCGTCTGCCTGATCGACGCGCCGCTCGCGACTGAGGGCAGCGCGCGCCGATGAGCGTGCTTGCCGGCGAGCGGGTCCTCGTCATCGAGGACGAGGCGATCGTCGCCGAGTTGATCGAGGAAATGCTGACGGAGCTTGGCGCCAGCGCGTCCCAGTCCGGCGCGGGAATCCGGTCGTAGGGGCGGCGAAGGACCCGCGCCGCCTACGCCGCCAGCTCGACCCGGATCGGCGTGTGGTCGGAGGCCTTGTCGCGGCCGCGCATCGCCTTGTCGATCTCGACCGAGATCAGCCGGTCCGCCGCCTGCGGCGACAGGAGGAGGTGGTCGATGCGGATGCCGTTGTTCTTCTGCCATGCGCCCGCCTGGTAGTCCCAGAAGGTGTAGAGGCCGCCGACGTCCGTGGTCGCGCGGAAGGCGTCGGTGAAGCCGAGCGCGATCAGCTCGCGATGCTTGGCGCGGGTCTCCGGCAAGAAAAGGGCGTCCGTCTTCCAGAGCTCGGGGTTCGCCGCGTCCACGGGTTCGGGAATGACGTTGAAGTCGCCGGCCAGCACGAGCGGCTCCTCGTATTCCATGAGCTTCTTCGCGTGGCGGATGAGCCGGTCCATGAAGGCGAGTTTGTATGTGTATTTCTCGGTCCCCGACGGGTTGCCGTTCGGCAGATAAATGCTGGCGAGCCGGACGACGCCGCCGTCGGTCGACAGCACCGCCTCGATGTAGCGCGACTGGATGTCGGCGTCGTCGCCGGGCAGACCGCGGGCGACCTCCATCGGGCGTTTCGAGAGAATGGCGACGCCGTTGAACCCCTTCTGCCCGTGCGTCTCGACATTGTAGCCGAGCTCCCCGATCTCCATGCGCGGAAACTGCTCGTCGAGGCACTTGATCTCCTGCAGGCACAGGGCGTCCGGGCCCACCTCCTTCAGGTAGTCGAGGAGGTGGGGAAGCCTTTGGCGGACGGAATTGACGTTCCAGGTGGCGATGCGCAAGCGAGCCAGTCCTTCTCGTGGTCGAGACAGGCATATCTTATGATGGATCGCCTGGGCGACAACCCACAACGCGATACTCGAGATCAAGGAGCCGCGCGCATGAAGCTCACCGAGTTCAAGGCCCTCACCTTCGACTGCTACGGCACGCTGATCGATTGGGAGTCCGGGATGATCGAAGCCATGAAACCCCTGACCGACAAGGTCGGGCGCGCCCTGTCCCGTGACGACATCCTCGAGGCGCATGCGCGGCACGAATCCTCGCAACAGCTGCAGACCCCCGCCAAGCTCTATCGGGACCTCCTGCCCGTCGTCTACCGGCGCCTGGCTGAAGAATGGGGCGTCACGGCCAGCTGGGGGGAATGCGTCGCCTACGGCCGCTCAGTTGAGGATTGGCCGGCTTTCGTCGATTCCGCTGTCGCGCTCCAGTATCTCAAGCGGCACTACAAGCTGGTGATCCTGTCGAACGTCGACAATGAAAGCTTCGCCGCGAGCAACAAGAAACTCGAGGTCGACTTCGACGCCATTTACACTGCGGAGGACATAGGCTCCTACAAGCCGTCCGACCGCAATTTCGACTATATGCTCATGAAGCTCAAGACGCTCGGGATCGAGAAGCATGAGATCCTGCACACTGCCGAAAGCCTGTTCCACGACCACGCTCCCGCCAACAAGCACGGGCTGGCCTCGTGCTGGATCTGTCGCCGACACGGCCAGAAGGGCTTCGGCGCCACCATGAATCCGGGTGAGATACAGAAAATCCATTTCCGATTCAACAGCATGGCCGATTTGGCTAAGGCGCATGCGAGCGATCTAAGAGGCTGACGTTCCGCTCGCCGATCTCATGAGCGAGGTCTGACCGGGCCGCTTCAGGTTCCGCATTCGCACGGCCCGTCGGATCCCGCCGAACCCGCTTCCGTCTCGCGGGGGCCGGCGGGACGACAGTTTTTTTCCCGCGCAACAATTTCAATGGTTGCATTTTCGCTAGTGATCATGTTAACATACAGGAGGGATTTCGATTTTTCCTTTCCATTATGGCAACGAAGAGCGAACATTGTCGTGAGGGGCGGGAAGACGGCGGCAGGAACTGCTTTCACAGTCCAGGCAGTTACAACTGCTGAAGTGGAATGGGTCGCGCTTGGCCTATTCGAATGAGAAGCTCCCCTTGAACGTTGTGCGTGGAGTGCCGGAGATTCGCATGTCAGCGAGAACGACGGTTTGTCAGGCCGATGGAAGGGACCGTTTACAAGCGTTGGCGCTCGCCATTTGCAGGATCATGAACGCCGCGCTCGAAAAGGCCTCGCGGGATTGGTCGTCGCCGATCGAAGCCCTCAGACACGCCGTCCGCGCCTATTCCGCCTACGTCTGGCGGTTCCGGCTCATTCTCGACGCGCCGGACGTCGGCCAGAAAGGCGAGTTGGCTATGGAGATACGACGGACTGTCCTGTCCGTCGCGGGTCTCTTGCGGGCGGCGCAACAGGCGGGCGATCTCAAGGACGGCGACCCGGAGGAGATCGCGGCGCTAATCGTCGGCGCGATCCATGGGCAGACGGATTTGGAGTTCCCCGGAGTGAGCGAGAGCGGCGGCGAGCTTCTGCCATTGCTCCTTATCGACCTGGTGGCGACGAAATCCGGCGGCGTCGACGTGGAAGACGCCGATGGGCGCCATGCCGACGCGCACGATTTTCAGCGCTCCTTCGCACTGTTGAGAACCTTGCAGTAGCTCGGCCGAGGCCTCGCCGGCCGGAGCGGCTCCGCTTACTCCGCGGGCGCGCGCTCCCGCTTCGGCGGCGCGCCGTAGGTGTTGGGGATCTTGTCGGCGAAGGCGGCGACGAAATCGGCGTTCTGGTCGGCTTCGGTCGACCGGCTGAGCGCGTCGTCCACGTGAGTCTCCGCCGACTTGTCGGCCACGACGCGCCGGTAGATCGCGCGGTAGCGCATGGCGAGCTTGAGCCATTTCGAGGCGACCTTGACGAAGTCGTAGGCGCGCCAGGGACAGAAGATCAGCGGATTGACGATCGGCAAACCCTGCCGGCGCTGCGTGCGGATCTTGCGCCGCACATAGCCGAACTGGAGCGGATGCACGCCCTCGATGCGGGACGATCCGGAGAAGACCGTCATCGCGTCGACGATCTTCTTCGGGCTGATGCCGCTCGCGACGGCGCGGCGGAGCACGGTCTCGACATGCGCGTCGGAATAATAGCGCGCCCAGGCGTCGCGATAGACGCCGCGCCACGTCTCAGCCGACATGAGCGGGTGGTCGGCGCAGACATGCTCGAGATCGTAGTTGTTCATGTCCGCCTCCATCCGCGCCCCCTTGAGATGGAGGATCTTGTGGTCCTCCGATCCGGGCAGGGGGGTTAGGAAGAAGAACTCGAGGATGTCGATCGGCAGTTCGCGCTTGATGGTCTCGATGTCGCGCGCGACGGTCTCCGGCGTGTCGGTCGGGAAGCCGAGAATGTAGCCGGCCCAGGTCATGACCTTGGCCCGCCGCCACGCCTGCAGCATGTCGCGATATTCCCAGATCTTGTTCTGTCGCTTCTTCGCGCCCATGAGCGACTCGGGATTGATGTTCTCGAGGCCGATGAAGACGGCGTTGCAGCCGGCCCGCGCCGCCTTGTCGATGAAGCCTGGGATGCGGTGGCAGAGCGTGTCGACCTGCAGGAGGAGCCTGATCTTGAAGCCCTTCTCCTCGCGCAGCTCGATCAGCCGGTCGAGGATCGGCTCCCAGTTGCGGTTGCGGGCGAAATTGTCGTCGGTGACGAAGAAGCGCGTGATCCCCTGAGCGGCGCTGGCGCGCACGATCGCCTCGACGTCGTCGGCGGTCCGGTAGCGGGACTTTCGTCCCTGGACGTTGATGATCGTGCAGAAGCTGCATTGATACGGGCAGCCGCGGCCGGCGTCGAAACTCGCGTAATGTCCGGCGACCTTTGTCACGACGGGGCGCGGCAGGACGGGGATCGCGGCGGACGCCATGTCCGGCATGTCGTTGAGATAGTCGTACAGGGGCTTCGCGGCGCCGGCGTCGATGTCGCGCAACAGGCCCGCGAGGCGCCCCTCGCCTTCGCCGGCGAACAGGATCATGCCGAGCGCCTGCGCTTGCCTGAGCTCCGGCGGCAGTTCCGGCAACATGGCGATGCAGCCGGAGACGTGGAAGCCGCCGACGGCGACCGTCACGCCGCGGGCGCGGAACTGGCGGCCGAGGTCGAGCGCGCGGGGAAATTGGTTCGATTGGACGCCGACGAGGGCGACGAATCCGCCCCCTGCGGACTGGATGGCTCGGGCGATTCCCGCGACGTCGACGATCGTGTTGCACTCGTCGAAGACTTCGATTTCGATCTGGACGTCGGGGCCGAGCGTCCGTTCCTCGGCGCATTGGGCAAGCAGGCCGTAGACGCTGGCTAGGCTGTTCGACGGGATCGTCGACCGCCGCCACTGGATGACGTAGCCGTCGTCGTCGTAGTGCGACGGCTTGATGAGCACGATCGTGAACTTGCGCTTCGACATGGCCGCCCGCTTTCCCGTCCGTCATCGCAAGCGGCCGGAAGGCGGCCCTCGCGGGGCCGCGACTTTGCCTTGTTCGGCGCGCTCCGACAACTCCAAATTAGGGCCGCAAAGCGGGATTGGACGTGAGGCCGTCCTCATAGCAGGGCGGGCGAATTCGGACGCGAAAGCGCCGAATTCTCCCTGTTTCTCCCTGCTAACAGGCTCGAAGCGCATGTTTCCGAGCGGCTGGACCAGGCAAATTAGTTTTATTCCAGTCTCTTCCAAGAAAAACTTAACCTGCGGCGACAGCAAGATAACAGGGAGCTGATTCGCGCCTATCAGGAAGGTAACAGGCCGCAGGAGCAGGCAACGGGCGCCGCTCGCTCCGCCGCCGAGACGTTCATGCGGCGCAAGGTGAAGGAGTACGTCTATCACTTTGACAAATAACTACCTTTGTCGACCCTCAGCCGCCGACGGCCTCTCAGGAGCCGGCAACAGGCGCCGCTCGCTCCGCCGCCGAGAAGCTTCGCGGGGACGTGAGGTGAAGAAGTACGTCTATCAGCATGATAAATAACGATCTTTGCCGACTTTCAGCCGCCGGCGGCCTCGCATCAGCCCCGCCGCCGGTGCGCCCACATCCACTGTTGCGGCGCTTCCCGAATGAAGGCCTCGAACTGCCTTTGCAGGGCGGCGGTCGCGGCGATGGCGTCGGCCGCGCGGTCGTCGGTCTGCGGGATCGGCGCCCGCGCAGCCCGGATCGTGAAGCGGACGTTCGACTCCCGGAAGGCGGCGCCGGCGTAGAGCGGCAGGCCGGTCGTGCGCGCAAGCAGGGCGGGAAACGCATTCGACCGCGCCGGATGGCCGAAGAATGGCACGCTCACGCCGCGGTCGTCGCGCAGTTCGGCGACGAAGGCAGGATACCCGCCCTCCTGCGCCGCGCGGCGCGATTCGATCTCATTCATCCCGCTTCAGCGCTCGATCTCCTCCCAGAATTTGCAATTGTGCTCGCGGTCGAACATCTCGGTCGAAAGCACGAAAGACCGATCGTTCGAATGGAGCGACATGACCTGGCCCGCAGCGTTGAAGATCGGCCAGGTCGCGCCGGTCTTGTCGCTGGGAACCCCCTGTTTGACGAATGCGCCCCAGTAGACCTTCATGCTCTCGGCAAGGGCGCGCTCGTCGGCGTTGAATAGCGGCGTGATCGGTTCGCCGTTGTTGAAGCTCGGGAAGAGATAGGCGAGCTCGGCCGCATGGCCCGCGCCCCATTCATAGGCGCCGTGCTCGCGCGTGAGACCCGGCCCTGTCCTGTGGCCGAACTCGTAGGCGTAGACCGGCGCGTATTTCGCAAAGTCCTGCGTCAGCTTCAGACTGGCGCAGCCGCCGATGCCGGCAATATGGCCGCTGTCCGTGACGACCGCTCCCGCGAGATAAGCGCCCGTATATTTGTCCGCGTCCTTGGGCCAGGGATATTGCGCAAGGACCTTGTCGGCCTTCTCTCCGAACGTCTCGTTGATCCATTTGGTATAGTCGGCTTACTGCCACCCGATGCTGCCTTGCTGGAAGGTCCGGCCTTCATCGCGGTTGGCGCCGATCATGATCGCCACGCGTGCGAACGATCCGTCTGCGACCGCCTTGCGGGGCGCAACCGGCAGGGGACTGGTTCCGTTGGTGGGAAACGCGGCGACGCCGGGATAGGGCACGTCGATGAGCTTGCCCACCGGAAGGGCGCGCAGGCAGTCGGCCGCGTCCGGCCCTTTGCACCCGACCGCGTCGGCGATCTCGCCGGCGTTCTTCTGCGCGGCAGCCAGAGGAATGCTGATGCACGAACCGCTTTGCATCATCGCTTGAGCAAAGAGGCCAGCCGAACCGGGCGCGGCCAGATGCGCGCAAACCGAATAGCCGCCGGCGGACTCGCCGCCGATCGTCACCCGTGTCGGATCGCCTCCGAACGCGGCGATGTTCTCGTGAACCCAACGCAGCGCCGCCTGCTGATCCATCAAGCCGAAGTCGCCGGAATCCTTGGTGACGTCCGAATGGGAGAAGAACCCCAGCGGGCCGAGCCTGTAGTTGAAGCTGACCCCGACGACGCCCGTTTTCTCGACGATCTCGGTCTGCCCGCCTGGTTCGAGCTGCCGTTGATGAACCCTCCCCCGTGGATGAACACATAGACCGGCAGCCTGGCGTCGGCGGAGACGTCCGACGGCCGCCACACATTGATGAAGAGGCAATCTTCCGCTTCCGATCGCGGGCCGTTTGTGCTTTTCGCGGCGGCGCAATAGGCGCCGAAGGCTTTCGCCTCCCGGACATCCTTCCAGCTTTCAGCCGGCTGCGGGGGGCGCCAGCGCTTGTCGCCGACCGGGGGGGCGGCATAGGGAATTCCGAGGAAAGCTTCGACGGCGCCGTTGTGCACGCCGCGGACCGGACCCGATTCTGTCCGCACCACAAGCCCGTCCCGATCCTGCGCCAGGGACGCTTCTCCGGAAAGACCGAACACGCAGGCCGTAACAGCCAAGCACAGTGTACGCACAATTCGCCTCCTTTTTTGGTGTCGAATACCTGGCGTTGCTCCTTTTGTTCACCGGAAAAGGCGGTTTCTGCTAGTGTAGTGAATCTAACGCTTCGAACCTTCTTAACCGCGGGAACTGTTGGAGTTCCGCCTCGCGGAAAGGAGTCGGAGTGTTAGAGACGGACCACTACCCGCACCGGGCAGGCGCGCTGACCCAACGAGCCCCGTCTCCAGGTCCATCTCGAAAATGGCTGGTTGGGCCTAGCCCCCCTTCCTGGTTCAGCCTTTCGTGAGAAGAACCGGCCTCTCCTGCATCGGGGCAGGACATGCCTGCGGGGATGCAAGAACGCTCCCACGCGGGTTTATCCAACCGAGAGCGCTGTTCGTTCGTCTCTCCACGCTTCATGTTATACTCGGGGGTCGTCCAGCTTCAACACCGTTGGGTAGCGTCTCAGTTTGAAAGTCGGCTTCGGGCGGACACCTACCCTTCCCGGCGGACCGCTGGAAGGCAGGTCTCCGCCCTGAGCAGACCTTCCGGCCTGCGTGCTGACTAGGCCCGTGGTCCGTACGCCTATCCAGCGCAGTAATCCACTCATCGATTGACACAGGTCATTTCTGGAGCCGATTCACAGCGGCCATTGTCTCCAACGCCACCCGGAGATTGGCCTGCGTCCACAGGAGCGGCGTGACATCATTGGGGACGAAGCGTCCCTGCCGCAGGTAATAGAGCTCGGGGCAAAGCAGCTCGCCGCCGCCCTCAGTCGGGGTGGTGAGCTGGGCTAGCGATCGGTTGAAGTAATGCACCTGTTGGGCACGGTGGATTGGGTCGCCGCCGGCGAGGAAGCGGCGGCCGAAAATGGTGGAGAGGAGCGGGTCAAACAGGCACCATTGCGCCTCTTCGCCCGGCCGCACCAATGCGTCGCGCGCTGCTATGTCTTCGCTAACGTTTATGGTGCGCCGGTTCTCGGGAAGGAGCAAATCGTAGTCGGCGCACCAGAATGAATCTCCTATGTAGCGGCGGATGCCGACCTCGCCTTTCAATACCGTCTCCACTCGGGCGATAATCTCCGCCGTCACTGCCGCGTCGGTTACTTCAAGCGGATAGATCAGGAACAGCAGCGCTGCGTCGGCGGCGCGGGTGGAGTCTCCTACGATGCATTCGTTCGGCAGGATGCGAGCCATCGTGCCGCTGCCCTCGGCGATAAGACTATCGAGCAAAGCGACGTCCACGGTCTCGCCGGCCGCAGCGATGCTGCCCTGGCCGGCGAGTATTCGCCGGAAAGCGAGCAGGCCGGCCACCACCGCGCCGATGCTGGAGGCCTCCACCTTGCGCTTTTCTTCCCAGTGGCCGCTGTCGGCGTCCTGCCAGTACCGGATGGCGCGGAAGTAGAGGGGAAACAGAGCCAGCAAGGCTGCGTCAACAGGTTCAAGCGGCAGCGCCCCCGCCAGGTGCAGCCGGCTTGCCAGCCACAAACAATAGCCGAGAGCATCGTTTTGGGCGTGCGACCAGTCCTCAGACACCTCATTCAGCGTAGCGCCGTCGAAGCGGACATGCGGCCGGTTCATCGGCACCGCCGGGTCGAGCTGGCCAGCGATGATCGCCTCAAAGCGCCAGCGGTGGCGGCTGTAGAAGTCGAGAGTAGCGCGCACCGTCCGCGCCGCCACCGCTGTCTCGCCTATGGCGAACAGCGCGTTGGCCACATGCATGTTGTCGCGCACCCAAACCTGGTCGTAGCCAGTATAGAGGCCGCGCCGCGAAAGGTGGGCGGCAGGAAACAACCCGCTGGGCAGCGGCGTGAAGCGAAAGGTACCGGCCGCCTCCAGCGTTTCGCCGAGCGCGGCGACGCCGGCGGAGTCGTAATCGGGCCGGATCAGCGCCCGCGCCGCAACCCCCGGCAAGCTGAAGTCGAGATCAGCGACCATCGGAGTGTGGCATTAGCCCCACGACACGGGGACCGAGGTCCCCCAGTTTCGTGATAAATTCCGATGCCCAGACCTTCTCTTGGTCGAGATAATGGGTTTCTGCCTCGCACTCCACGTCAAGGGCGAACTGCCGCGCCTGGGGGGGGTCTTCGAACCGCAGCGCCTCGGCCATATCCTTCGTCACCCCGATCCATTCGTGCGGATTCGAGCCGAGAAACTCGTCACGTGCGCGGTGGAGGTAGCCGAGAGCTGTTTTAGTGTCGGGTGGTTCCTCTTGTAGGCTGGCCCTGCCAAGCCCCCACAAGGTGCGGCCGTGTTCGACAGGTTCGCGGGCGAGATCGTCCAGCGCCTTCTTGAAGGACACGCGAGCTCTGGGCAAATCCAGAAAGTCCTGTTGGAGATAGAGCCAACCGCGGCGGCTCAGAGTTTGCGCTTGGCGCGAGTCATTCGGCCTGTCGAACTTAAGGCTCTGCTCGAAAACCTGTCTCGCTTTCTTGCAGGTGTCCAGCCGCGCTTGCCCAGCTAGAAGTGCCGCAAGCCTGCTGTGGCAAACACCGATATTGCTCAGCGTCTGGCTGCGCTCGACTTCAAACTTCTGCCGCGCCTCCCCCTTGACGTTGGGGTCGGCAAGCACCGCGTTGCACAGCTCTTGCGCTTCTTCCGCATGGGCCAGCGCCTTCTTCAGCGCCTGCCGCATCTCCTCTATTGACAGGGCGTAGCCCGGAGAAACTTGCTCGAAGCAGATCGCCGCGGCGGTGTTGAGCGATTGAGCGAGAGGAAACTGCTCACCTGGCATGTCGCGACGAATTTTAATGCACTCCTTTATTTCTTCCTCTGCATCAAGGTATTTCCCCTTGAACTGCAGGCACACCGCAAGGTCGTTAAGCGTTCGCGCGAAACCCTTTTGATCGTCACGGGGCTGTGACACGGCATCCCGGAAAATGCGCTCGCAGTCGGCGAGATGACCACGACGGATCATGAACAGCACGAGGCTGTCGGCGATCGCAAACAGCGTCTCGCTATTACAGGGTTTGCACTTCGCTTCAGCGAAGTACACATGGAGAAGATTGGGCCATTGGCTCTCGAACCAATTCAGCGCGTCTTCCGCCGTGTCGCGGTCGCCCCGCAGGCCGACGTCTATCTCGGCGTCATGTTTCACGGCCAGGTCCGCAAAACCGCGGCGGACCGCGGCCTCGGCGTCGGCAAGCGCCTGAGTAGGCCAGCGGCTGCGGGCAAAATCGCGGACATAGACGTCAATCTCGAAGTCTTTTCCGTTGTACAACTGCCACAGACACCTGTCTTTCAAATACGGGCCAAGTTCACTGGGGTCAATGCCCGAGAGCGGCTCGATCACGTCCTCCGACAGCGGCGCCGGAAAGAGGCCAAGCCGCAGGAAGGCGTCATGATGCGCCTGGCTTAGATCGTCGAATAACGGCGCCAGCTGTTTGTCCCAAATTTCGTTGGCATCCTGACTATGACTTTGCTTTGCACGTTTCAAGAGAGCGGAAAGCGCCAGGCAGTCTCGGAAGGACCTCTTTGCGTAGACTTCTATCAGCTGCGGGTGGTGGTGAAGCTCAGTGCAGATTTTCCCGATCGAGGGGTCGGCCGCGCTTGCGTCGGGATCGCGGACGCTGCCGACTTCACCCAACACGTCACAGAACAGCTTGACGGAGGCGACCGGATCGAGTTCCTGCAGCCAGACCCGCTGCTTGTTCGGAAAGTCGGAGCAGGGGATATACACAGCGCAGGACGGCGATCTGATCGAACGGCGCGCCCAGTCGACGGCAAAGCCCGTACCCTTCCTGTTGGCCGTGTCGTTCAGCACCACTAGGGTCAGCTGGCTCGCGAGAGACTTTTCTAGTAACCCTTGGCACTGGGCCAGATCATTCACGCTGCGCTCGGGGATCAATTCATCCGCAACGGCGACGGCCAAACCCGCCTCGTCGTGGATGCGGTCGAGATCAATCCACACTGCTCCACCGGGCAGCTGACCGGCGCGGCGGAGGTCGTAGGCCACCTGTCGCACAAGGGTCCGGCGACCGGCGCGCGGACGACCAGAAACGACAACAAATCCGCCATGCTCCCGCACCAGCGCTGCTAAGTCCCGGTACTCCTTTTCGTAGCCGACGAAGCGCTCGGGGCGAATGATCTTCCAGAGCGGTCCTCTTCTCACTTCCGGTTCGACAAAAGGATCGGAACTTGCTAGCTTCTCTGAACTTGTTTTGCGACCAGGAAAGAAGACCTCAGATTGCCCAGGAAAGACAATTGGTCCTTCCGGCCGACTGGCTGGCTTCAGGTACTCGGCGAGGCGCTTTGCCGCTTCGGCCTCACCAATTCCATAGAGATCACACCGTTTGAATGGGGCAAGTAACATGGGCGGTTTGCAATCTTGCACGTACACTGGCAGTGCGAAGTTCCACCTATCGCTAACCGCAGCCCATTGCGCGGACTGACGCTCCCAACTCGAGTAGTCCTTGTTCAGGTACCCCCTGCTGACAACGCAAATAATATGGTCTGCTTCGTCGAGGCGCTTCTCCATCCACGCCACGATGTTGCCGCCGGCAGAAATCTCCCACTCGTAAATATGTGGAGTGTGGCCAAGCTTCTCCAGCTCCTGAGCGATCCAAACCGCCCAGTCCCGATCACTCCTAGTGTAGCTAATGTAGAATTTCGACATAAGCTGCCTCCCACCATCACCATCGTCTCAGTGAAGTCGGCGCGCAAAAGTTTTATGTAAAATGGCACATGTGTGGCTGCTCGCGTTGACCTAGATCAATAAACAAGCGCGACAGCCGCTTGGATGACTCGGGTGTGGTCCCCCTCACGGCGAGCGGGTTTCGATCGGCGTGGCTTCCGGCAGACCGTCGAGATGGGCGCTCAGCGTGCGCGAGAAGTTTTTTTGAAAGCCTCGACGATCCGATCGTCCTTGGCCGGATGGCGCGGCCTCGCGCTGATATGGGAGAAGCCAAGCTTCAGAACCTTTCCGACGTAGCGCTCGTGGAACTCGACGCCGAACCTTCGACCAGAGCGTGGATCGGTGCACGTTTGCACACCGATCGGCGCTGCAAGGGGGTCAAAACCTAGGAACCGCAGGACACCGAGTGCCGGTTTACGGGTAGAGGACGAATTCAACTGCCCGCTCCTGTGCAGGTTTTTGGACGCCGGCATATCAAGAGGCGGCTCGCACTCAGGCGGCCGGCGTCCAAAAAGCGCCAAGGCACGAAGTCGCGGGAAGTTGGGGAGCGGCTGGGCAGCGAGGGC
>Ga0074044_10000857_pt1 | contig 28398 bp, 18 predicted proteins | sample BogForMeECP23OM1_FD_94443 | JGI IMG/M metagenome (GOLD analysis project Ga0074044, IMG submission 94443) | Bog forest soil microbial communities from Calvert Island, British Columbia, Canada - Bog Forest MetaG ECP23OM1 | ecosystem: Environmental > Terrestrial > Soil > Wetlands ...
GATTCTGGGATTGCGCGTCGCGGCCGAAGCGGCGGAGAAGAATATCTCCGCGCGCGACCGGGCCTATTTTGACGCTTACGCCCGCGGCGTGAATGCATTTCTCGAATCGCATCGCGACCGGCTTTCGCTCGAATTCCGCCTGCTGAAGTACACGCCGCGGCCCTGGACGGTGACCGACTCCCTGCTGGTGGGCGCGCGCATGGTCCAGGACCTGAACCACTATAAGAATCCGCGGGCGCTGACGCGAGAAATAATTCTGGCGAAGCTGGGACCGGAACTCACGGCGGACCTGTACGTGAATTCTTCCTGGCGGGACCGTCCTCCGGGCGATGTGCGGCGGCTGGAAGACCAACCCGCGGTCAACCGCAACGACGAAGATGAGGATGACGACGAAGAGGTCGACCCGGAGAGTGGAAACAGCCGGCTGATTTCCGCGCTGGCCTCGAGTCACGTCCTTCAGGAGCTAACGAGTGTCCGCGGGAATTCGGTCCCTTCGACTTCGCTCAGGGCAGGCTCTCCGGGACTTGAATCATTGGTTCCAGTTTTCCCGGCGCTGAAGCGCTGGGCTAAGCTCGGTCACCCCTCCGGGGCTGGACACTCTTCCGGCGCTGAATACTCTTCCGGGGCTGAATACTCGGCCGATTCTCTCCGGCCGGGATCGAACAACTGGGTGGTTTCCGGGCAACACACGGTTTCGGGGAAACCGCTGCTCTCGAACGATATGCACCTCGACCACCAGATGCCGAACCTGTGGTTTGAAGCGCACCTGAAAACGACAAGCGGCGGCTTCGATGTCGCCGGAGTTACGCTGCCCGGAATTCCGTTCGTCATCGTCGGCCACAATCAGCGGATCGGCTGGGGCTTCACCAACGTTGGGCCGACGGTCGAAGACCACTTCATCGAGGAATTCAACGCGCAGGGGCAGTACAAGACTCCAGCGGGGTGGATGGAGCCGCAACATCGGCAGGAAACGATCCACGTCAAGGGCAAGCCGGACGTGAAGCTCGACGTGGTAACAACGCGCCATGGGCCGATCATTTCTGAATTGCTTCCAGGCGAGACGCGCCAGATTGCCTTGCGTTGGACACTGCAGGACGGCGTGGGACTGGTTTTCTTCGACGTGAACACGGCGCAGAACTGGGACGAGTTTCGCAAGGCCTTCTCGACCTTTGGCGCGCCGGGACAAAACGTGATGTACGGCGACGTGGATGGTCACATCGGTTATCAGGCCACCGGCCGGGTTCCAATTCGAGCCGCAGGTGATGGCAGCCTGCCGGTCGGCGGCAGCGACGATGCGCACGAGTGGAAAGGCTGGATTCCTTTCGACGAGATGCCGCACGTTTACGATCCGCCAACGGGAATTCTGGCTTCGGCCAACGGGCGCATCGCTCCGGACGGCTACAAATATTCGATCAGCACGGAATGGGACGCCCCGTGGCGGACGGATCGCATTTACCGCGTACTGGAATCGGGGAAGAAGTTTGCCCCGGCGGATATGCTGGCGCTGCAGCTGGATGTGTCGTCCACGTACGACCGGTTTTGCGCCGACAAGTTCGTGTACGCAGTCGATCACGCCGCCAACGCCTCGGACCGAGCGAAGCGGGCGGCGGACATTCTGCGCGATTGGGACGGGCGGATGTCGGCGGATTCAGCGGCGCCGACAATTGAGAGCAAGGCGCGTCAGGAATTGGTGCGGATGCTGCTGGAGCCGAAGCTGGGCGCGGCGACGAATGGTCCGGCTGCCAGCCCGAGTTCAGACTCGACTTCAAACGCGGCTTCCAGCACGCTGAGTTGGAAGAGTTACCGGTGGTTTATGTCGTCGGTCTGGCTGGAAAACGTGCTCACCAAGCAGCCGCCACGCTGGTTGCCGCCGGGATATTCAGATTACGGCAGCCTGCTGGCGACGGCGCTGGAGAAGGCGGTGAAACAGACGGGAACCGCCGCGCAAGATTCCTCGAGAGTGGCTGCGAAAGTTCCTTCCGACCTCAGTCAATGGAAATGGGGAGAAAATCATGCGGTTGAAATCGATCATCCCGTCCTTAGCCAGCTTCCGTTGATTGGGCGCTTCACGGGGCCGGGATCGCATCCGTTGAGCGGGAGCCCGTCCACGGTGAAGCAGGGGAACAGGACGCTTGGGCCTTCCGAACGGCTGACCTGGAACTTTGCGAACTTTGACGAAAGCACGCTTAACCTGGTGACGGGAGAGAGCGGGATATTCCTAAGTCCGTATTACATGGACCAGTGGGCAGCATGGTACGGCGGCTCGACCTTCGTGTTTCCGTTCTCACCGGCTGCGGTCGAGCAGCACCGGGCGCATGAGATGACGCTCGAGCCGCGATAAGATCAAGCTCTTGGCAGAAAGGGAGAATCTCGGATGGCAACACATAACTGTGAGAATTGCCGGTTTCGAGCGAAGTATGACAACGCGCCTAAGTCTTTTTTGGGCCGGCTTTGGAGATGGCACGCCAACTGGTGTCCGGGATGGAAAGCCTACATGACATCGTTGCCCAGCAACGAGCGAAGCCGATTAGCTGAAAGATACGATCTCAAGAAATACAAATGAAGCTCTTGGGGATGGTTGGAGTCGCGCGCTCTACCCAGTCAGCCTTGTCAGACTTATTGACTCTAGAAATCCACTGTCTTGACGTCGATGAACTGGCCGACGAGGTTGGCAATCTGACCGGGGTGATTCGGATCGTTCGGGTTGTTCTCCAAGGTATCGGTCGTGGCGTCGTAGATACTGAGTGAATAGTTCTGGATCACATACACTACCGTACGCGTGGCGATGGGCTGGATGCCGGTCACGTCTCCGGTAGCGGGAGGAATTAAGACGCCGCCGGGCGGAACGCTCCCCACCGTGGTGGCGGGCAGCGTGTTGTAGATGGAAAGGCAGCCGCGGGTCTCGGTGGCGGTCGCGATCTCGGTGCAAGTGTGCGCGCCGATGAAGAGCTGTCCGTTGGCCCCAAGCGCGATACGGTCGTGATATCCGTCGGTGATGACGATCCCGGAATTCGTCACCGCCATGTTGCCGGACAGGTCAACGACGGTGAGCAGTCCGCAGTAGGTAGCCTGCGTAGTCCCCGCGGGGCAAAGCAGAGAGGGTCCTCCTCCGGCGGAGTACGGTGTGCCCGCTACATACATGGTTGAACTATTGACCAGAGCTACACTGCCGGCACACTGCGGGTTCGCGCCCGAAGTGCAGAGTGCAACTTTAGATCCCGGCTTGTTATCCGTGAGATTGAGTTGCTGTACGCTGGCCTGTTGTCCGCCGCACTCGGCGCCGCAGTTCAACACATAGGCAATGCTGTCGTCGCTGCTGAAGAAAGCCGCGACGGGACGGTCGAAACCGCCAACGGCGGTTACCGCATTGCCGATCCCGATATTCGACGGCGTGATCACCGCCACCGAATCGGAATTGTCGCTGAAGCCAAGAATCCGGTTGCCACTGTTGTCGATGGAAAGATAGTGAACCGAGGGAACGTCGACCTGTCCGGTGAGAGCCGCACCGCTCAGTGAGATCGCCTGAACCAACCCGGGAGATTGTCCCACCACCTGCGCAGTGGGCAGGGCGGCATAAGCGGTCGAACCGTCCGGGGAAACGACGATGCTCTCCGTGAAGCCTGGCAACAACACAGCGGAATCGACGGCTTCCTTAGCATTGTTGATGATGGTGAACTGGTTCTGGGAGAATTGCGTGCCGTCGCCGCTAAAGACCAGGGTCCGGGCCCGGTTGGGCGTCACCACCATCATCCCCGGAATGGTGCCGACTGAAATCGGTGGTGGGGCTGGCAGCGGACGAACATCCGTTTGCGCGTTCACCAGATACACACCCGCCGGCCCGCTGGCGGATCCAACGCTATTGGTCAGGAAGGCGCGGTATGTGAGACCGCTGGTGTGCGTACCGCTGGAGGATGAGCCACCGCAACTCGGCAACATCAAACTAGCGGGCAGCAGGAAGAACAGAAGAATTAGGGCTCTTTTCAAACCTGGACTCCAACCTCATGCCGGATAATCACTTGGATGCAAGAATAAGGATTATAGCAGCCGAAAACGACGTCAGTCCGTACGCGGCGACTATAGCATTCGCATGTCAAACGCCAGATGCGGAGACCGCGCCGCATCTTGTATCCTCAAATAGATGGCGCAGAACTTCATTGAACGTCTGAAACAATCCCCGGTGCTCTGCGACGGAGCGATGGGGACGCTGCTCTATGCCAAGGGCATCTTTATCAACCGCTGCTATGACGAACTGAACCTGTCGCAGCCGGAGCTGATCCGCGGCGTCCACCACGAATATCTGCAGGCGGGCGCGGAGATTGTCGAAACCAACACCTTCGGCGCCAACAGCTTTCGCCTGGCGCGGCACAGCCTGGCGGACCGGGTGCGCGACATCAACGTGGCGGGCGCTCACGTGGCTAGGGAAGCGGCCAAGAGTTTCGACGTCTGGGTCGCGGGATCGATTGGCCCGCTTGGCGTTCGCATTGAACCGCTGGGCAAGACTTCGTTTGAAGAGGCCCGGACGTCGTTTCGCGAACAGGTCGCAGCCCTGGTCGAGGGCGGCGTGGATTTGCTGATGCTGGAAACCTTCGGCTACGTCGAAGAATTGCACCAGGCCGTGCTCGCCTGCCGCGACGTGAATGCGAAGATTCCCATCGTCGCCCAGGTCACCATCGACGAAGACGGCAATTGTCTGGATGGCTCCGACCCCGATGCCTTCGCCGCCCGCCTCGCGGAATGGAACGTCGACGTGCTCGGAATCAACTGCAGTGTGGGGCCGGTGGCGATGCTGGACGCGATCGAGCGCGTACGAGCGGTGACTTCCCTGCCCTTGGCCGCGCAGCCGAACGCCGGCATGCCGCGCTCGGTTGAAGGGCGGAACATCTACCTCTGCTCGCCGGAATACATGGCGAGCTACACGCGAAAATTCGTGGCGGCCGGCGTCCAGCTGATCGGCGGATGCTGCGGCACCACGCCGGATCATATCCGCGCCATGAAATCGGCTTTGCGGGCGGGAGAAGCCCGCGGCAAGACCGCGGTAACAGAGGCAATTCATTCCGGCGCCGCGCCTTCGGCTCCGGCCACCGTTCCCCTAGCCGAGCGCTCGCGCTTCGGCGCCAGGATTGCGGCCGGGGAATTTGTGACCATGGTCGAGATCGTGCCGCCCAAGGGCATCGACATCCGAAAAGAGATCGAGGGCGCGAAGTTCGTCAAGTCGGTCGGCGTGGACGCAATCAACATCCCGGACAGTCCGCGGGCTTCGGCGCGCATGAGCAACCAGGCGTTGTCCCTGCTCATGCAACAAGCGGTTGGCATTGAAGCCATCCTGCACTACACCTGTCGCGATAGGAACGTGCTCGGCATTCAGTCCGATCTGCTGGGAGCGGCGGCCACCGGAATCCGCAACCTGATCTGCATCACCGGCGACCCGCCGAAGATGGGGAACTATCCCGATGCCACGGCCGTGTTCGACGTGGATTCGATCGGACTGGTGAATATCGTCCACAACCTGAACCGGGGATTGGACCTGGGCGGAAACCCGATCGGCAACGGGACCAGCTTCGTCATTGGGGTAGGCGCCAACCCGGGGTTGCCGAACCTGGACGAAGAGATCAAGCGCTTCGAATACAAGGTGCAAGCAGGCGCGGAATACGTGGTGACCCAGCCGGTGTTCGACCTGACTCTGCTGGAGAATTTTCTCAAACGAATCGAGCACTGCCGAATTCCCGTCATCGCCGGCATCTGGCCGCTGGTAAGTGTGCGCAACGCCGAGTTTATGAAGAACGAGCTGCGGGTCTCGGTGCCGGATGAAATCCTGAACCGTATGAGCCGGGCCGCCAATCCGGAGGCGGCTCGCCAGGAAGGCGTGACCATCGCCAGGGAAATGCTGGCGGCGCTCCGCGACCGGGTACAGGGTGCGCAGATCAGCGCTCCTCAGGGCCGATACAGCTCTGCGGTCGATGTCCTAGAGGCTCTCGGCTCGAAGCGGCCCCAGGCTTCTGTGTAGTTTTGAAACACCTTGCCCGGCAAACTGCAACAAATGAAAAAATTTGCTGACATTTCACCCCGGAATCGGGATTACAATAAAGAGTAGGAGCAATCTGGATTGGTGAAGTTTGAAGAGTGCCTCGAGCGTCTGGAGAAGATTGTCCAGGAACTAGAGAAAGGGGAGGTCCCGCTGGAGAAGTCTCTGACGCTCTTTGAAGAAGGCATGCAACTTTCCGCAACCTGCAGGAAGCAACTGGAGGACGCGGAAGGGAAAGTAGAGATTCTGTTAAAACAGAACGGAAAGCTGCAAACTGAACCGTTCGAGCCCCCGGCCGAGAAAGCGTTGCGCAAGTAACGCTGTCGCGCTCGGAACTGATAACGCCTGTGGTAGCAGCTTGCTGTCGCAGCCAAGGCCGCCGCGCAATCGCGGTGACAGTCAGGGGGATCTATGGAACCACTCTGTGTAGTCCTTTATCAGAATGACCCCAGAACTGCACAAACTCTGGCGGTCAGTCTATCCCAACACTTTAATTCTGTTCATACGGCTCGCACGTACCAAGAGGTCCGTCCCGCGGTTGCCCGGCATCGCGCCGAAGCGGTGGTGCTGGATCTGGAAACCTCGGGACCGTGCGAAGTCGAGCATTTGCATCGTGAGTTCCCCAAGCTTTGCATTGTGGGTACTCATAGGCTGGCGGACGACAAACTGTGGACCGAGGCACTGAATCTGGGCGCGGCCGACATCTGTGAACCACGCAACCAAGACGTGGTCAGCTCCTTGTTGCGAAGGCTCACGCACCGTGTGGCCGCTTGATCGTTTGCTGTAGAGACGGGGCTTGCCCCGTCTTTGCTCGCGGCAGGAGACGCGGTTAGCCGCGTCTCTCGGAATGTAAACCAGAATGAAAACCTTGGTTCGGAAAGGGACGCCTGGGCGCGCCCCTTTTTCATTTTCGCGAAGCCTGCTTGTTATACTGCGATGTCATGCTGAAACCAGTTCTGGAGCAGGGACGCGAAGCCGCAGACGCCGCCCTCGAACAACTCTTGCCCCCGTCCACCCAACATCCAACCTCCATCCATCAGGCCATGCGGCACAGCGTATTTGCCGGCGGGAAACGCCTGCGGCCGATCCTCTGCATGGAAGCGGGGCGCATGATCGCGGCGGCGTCGGCCGCTCGATCGCGGGCCGGATCGCTGCCCGCCGGCATCGAGCAACTGGGCGCGGCGCTCGAAATGCTCCACACGTATTCCCTGATCCACGACGACTTGCCCGCGCTCGATAACGACGATTTGCGGCGCGGACGTCCCACCTGCCACAAGGCTTTCGGCGAGGCCATCGCGATCCTTGCCGGAGACGCTCTGCAAACCCAGGCCTACGAGGTGCTGGCGCAAATCGCGTGCCCAGCCGAAGCGCGCGTCGCCATCATCCGGGAAGTCGCCCACGCCACCGGCACCATCGACGGCATGATCGGCGGCCAGGTCGTAGACCTCGAAGCCGAGCACAAGAAGCCTGATCTCGCCACGCTCGAATATATCCACCGTTCCAAGACCGCAGCGCTCATCACGGCCAGCGCGGTCAGCGGAGGCCTATACACCGGGGCAACCGCCGCCGACATCGGCCGCCTAAGGACCTACGGCCAGTCGATCGGTCTGGCATTCCAGATCGTGGACGATGTGCTCGACGTTACGCAGACCTCCGAACAACTGGGGAAGACCGCGGGAAAAGACACCGCCGCAGAGAAGACAACCTATCCGGCGTTATTCGGAATCGAGGAATCGCTTCGTAAGGCCGGCTCGCTGGTCGATCGAGCCTGTGCGGAACTGGACGAATACGGTGAGGCCGCGTCGATATTAAAGGAACTCGCTCGCTTCCTGGTCGAGCGCAAGAAATAATTGCTTCGATGGTGTGGGGACGGGCGCCCTCGCCCGTCCAAGCCGAGCGCAGCTCGGCAGGCGCCTGTGGTTGCGGCGGGTGCCCTACTCATCGCGTTCCTTGCGATGAGTGAGATCCGAACTACTCTGCCACGCCGAAAAACGCCGCCTCCGGTACCCTCGGCCCTTGAATCTCCGCCCGTCCGGCGGTACAGTGAATACGCTCTCGCGTTCTCCCGCCTTTCCTATTCCTCACCAGCAACTTGCGCGAAATAGCTGCAGTGTCTGTGCAACTAAAGGCGGTCGTCAGACAGGTACCACAATATGTGGTGTTTTATTACTTGACCCGTCCCCGTATTCGCCGTTAGAGTTGGTCAAAAGCAGGGATGGCGTTCCTGGTGCTTGGGGGCGGCACCCTACGATGCGACCAGCGAGGAACCTGGGTGGTCAATAGCCGGTTCCCCGCGATTTGCAGCGCACTCCAGCCAGCGCAAATCGAGTCGGCGGATGAGAGTGTCCGCCCACGAAGGAGTTACTTTGCTCAAACTCAAGAAGCTGCAAATCCTGGGATTCAAGTCCTTCTGCGACCGCACTGAGCTCAAGTTCCATGGCGAAGGTATCGCCGCCATCATCGGCCCGAACGGCTGCGGCAAGTCGAACATCGCCGACGCCATTTCCTGGGTGCTCGGGGAGCAGTCGGCCAAGACGCTGCGCGGCTCGCGCATGGAAGACGTGATCTTCTCCGGAACCAACGGCCGCATCGCCACCGGCATGGCCGAAGTGTCGCTCACTTTGATCGACCCCGAACTTTACGCTGGGCCCGATACCAACGCGCCCACCGAGATTGAGATTCAGGACGACCTTCCCAGCGAGGAAGAGAATTGGGATGAGGCCGAGGTCCGCGCTCAGGCTGCCGCGGAGACCGCACGAGCCGTCGAGGAAGCGCAGCCCGGAAAGACCGAAGGAGTTGCAGCCGACGCCACAACCCAAGCTGCGCCAGCCGAAGCGTCCGCAAACGAAATGCCAGCCAACGGCGTTGCAGTAGCGACAACTGGCCCGCAGGTAGTTCTGAAAATCCGCCGCCGCAGATTTAATCAGCAGCAACACCACGCCGGAGAAATTTCCGTTACGCGCCGCTTGTTCCGCAGCGGCGATAGCGAATACTTGCTGAATGGAAAGCTCTGCCGCCTGCGCGACATCCAGGAACTGTTCATGGGAACCGGCCTGGGCCCGGAATCGTACGCGCTCATCGAGCAAGGACGCATCGGTCAGATTCTGAGCAGCCGTCCAACCGACCGCCGCAACATCATTGAAGAGGCAGCCGGGATTACGAAATTCAAAACCAGGAAGCGTCTCGCGGAGGCGCGGCTCGAAGACGCCAAAACCAATCTGAACCGTGTGAACGACATCTTCGAAGAGGTCACGCGGCAGATGAACTCGCTCAAACGCCAGGCCAGCAAGGCCGAGCGCTATGCCCGGCTGCGCGACGAGATGCGCGCCAAACTGCGGGTTGTGCTCGCCAGTAAGTTCACCCGGATGGACCAGGAAAGTGTGGCCCTCGAAACCCAGCTTCATCAATTGGGGGAGGAAATTCGCTTGCAGACCGAGTGCGTCCACGAATCGGAAAAAGATCACTCCGAGCGCACCGGGCGCGGATACGCGATCGAGTCCGAGACGCGGCAAAATCGCGATCGCCTCAACCAGATCGCGATCGAAGGCGATCGCGGCAAGGCGCGCATCCGCAGCAACGAAGAGCGCTCGGCGGAACTGATGGTTCGCACCGCATCGGCGGAAGCGGAACTGGCGCAGGCCCAAAATCGGCTCGCGGCGCTCGAGCAGGAACAGAATGGTCACCAGCAGGTACTCGATTCCGCAGCTGCCGATCTAGCTGCGGCACAGCAGGAGTTGGCATTCAGCCAACGGGAAACAGCCTGCGCCGCCACCAGCCTGGCAACGCTCGAACAGGAGCAGGAAGCGCATCGCGCGGCTATTCTGGAGGCAGTCGGCGGAGCTTCCCATCTCCGCAATCAACTCACGCAGTCCGAGGAGCGGCTGGCGGGCGTCGGCCGCGAAGAACAGCGTCTGTGCGCCGAGATCGCAACCGCCTTGTCGCAAGCGGAAACCTTCGGCGGACAACGCGGTCAGATTGCTCTGGAATTCGAAAACGTGTCGGAGCGAGCCAGCGGCCTCGCCGCAGAAATTGCCAGCTTGCGCGAGGCCATCGAGAGCAAACGATCGGCGGAGAGCGAAACCAAGAAGCACCTCGACTCCATCCGCTCCGAATACGCCACCGCGCTCGGCAAGAAGGGATCGCTCGAAGCGGTCATCGCCGAGCACGGCTACTCCACCGAGTCGGTGCGGCGTCTGTTTCAATCGGGCGCGCTGCAGGGAGGCAATGCTCCCGCTGGCGTGCTCGCCGATTTCCTCGAAGTGGAGCCGCGCTACGAGCGCGTGGTCGAAGACTTTCTGCGCGACGAACTCAACTTCGTCGTGGTCAAGTCGTGGGACGCCGCCGACGAAGGCTTGCGCCTGCTGCGCTCCGACGTCGACGGACGCGCAACCTTCCTGGTGCACCCCGAAGACTCGCAAGCGAAGTTTTCCTTTGTTGCGGACGAAAGCCATCACTACGCTCCACTCAACGACACGGTTCTCCCGCTGAAGAACTCGATTCGTGTGCTGAACGGATTCGGCAAATCGCTCGAAGTGATTCTGCCGAAGCTGGGGAATGGTTACATCGTGCCCGATCCCGCCGTGGCGCGCGAACTTGCGCTTTCCAGTCCCGACGCGTTCTTCCTCTCGCAGACCGGCGAATGCTTCCACAACGTGACCGTGACAGGAGGCAAGCAGCGCAGCGAGGGGCCGCTTTCCATGAAGCGCGAGTTGCGCGACGTGCTGCGCCTGCTCGAAGAGCTGGAGCGGGCTCTGCGCGAGAAAGAAATCCTCGCCCTCACCTTGGGGCGCGAAATCAAGGAGACCTCTTCCCTGCTCGATCGCCTGGAAGAAGAAAAGCGCGAAGCCGAGAAGCAGGCGATGACCTCCGGACATTTGCTCAAGCAACTGGACGCAGAGATGACGCGGGTGCGCGAGCGGATTGCGATCAGCGAGCGCGAACTGCAACGGCTGGCAGCAGAACGGCAAGAGCAGGAAAGCTTGATCGGATTGCGGCAGGCCGAGTTGGCCGCAATCGAGCAAGTCCGCGCGCATTTCGAAATGCAGCTTGCCGCCGGACAAGACCGTCTCGCCAGCCTCCGTGACCAGCGCGACGCTGCCGCTGCGACCACCTCGCAGCGGGCCGCCCGCGTAGCTACTCTCGAGGAACGTCACCGCTCAGCCACGACCCTGCTGCAACGAATCGAGACGCTGGTCACCGAGATGCGGGAACGGGCCGCCGCCTTGCAAACGCAAATGGAAGCGGCGAGCGCCGAAATCGCGCAACGGCAAAACGAAAACGTGCAACTGGCCGAGCAGTTGGTGCAGTTCGAAGCCGAGCGCAACGCTGGAGAAGCGCGCGAAGGTCTGCTAGAACTCGAGTCCGAGCAGATCCGCGCGCGATTGGCCGAAATTGACGAACTTCTGCGGAATACGCGTCAGCAGCTCGATCTCGCTCGTGACCGTCGCGGCGAGCTATCGGCCACGGCTGCCAAGCTGCAATCCGACCTGCAACACCTGGGTGACACCTGTCTGAACGAACTGGGCCTGGAGCGTTCGGTCCTGCTGGCCGACACGACGATTCCGCTGGTGACCGCCGAGGAACTCGCCGCCCAAGATCAAGCTCATCGTGAAATGCGGGCCCGCCTCGACGCCATGGGCCCGGTCAATATGATGGCTCTCGAAGAGTATAAGGAAACCGCCGAGCGCCACCAGTTCCTCGCAACGCAGAGAAAAGACCTGATGGAGGCGATCGAAAACACCGCCGCCACCATTCGAGAGATCGATCAAGTCTCGCGGCAGAAGTTTGAAGAAGCGTTCCACAAGATTAACGAGAACTTCCAGGCCACGTTCCGTAAGCTCTTCGGCGGAGGACACGGCTTCATGCGGCTGACCGACATCGAAAACAGCGCGGAAAGCGGCATCGACGTGGTGGCGTCGCCTCCTGGGAAAAAACTGCAGAACGTGCTGCTGCTCTCCGGCGGCGAAAAGGCGCTCACCGCGCTCGCCCTGCTGGTTGGCATCTTCCAGTACACACCCAGTCCGTTCTGCATTCTCGACGAAGTCGATGCTCCGCTGGACGAAGCGAACATAGCGCGCTTCACCGACCTGGTGCGCGAGATGAGCGTGCAGACCCAGTTCATCCTGATCACGCACAGCAAGCGGACCATGAGCATTGCTCCCGTGCTCTACGGCGTCACGATGCAGGAGCCGGGCGTATCGAAACTCGTATCGGTGCGGTTTGGGGCCGCGTAAAGGTTCGTGTGGGGACGGGCACCCTCGCCCGTCCAAGCCGAGCGCAGCTCGGCAGCTACCGGGGATCGTAGCAACTCTGCCTTCGCCACAAAACGAAGATGCCGGATAAGGTCGGGCGACGACACAGATCGTTGTGCATTCCAGCCCTTGACGAATGAACTTTTTGGTTGCTTGTTAGCAGAGGAAACTAACTGTCCCCTTTTCCAGAGCCTTCCTCAGCTTTTCCACATCGGGGTCCCTCGAAAACCAGCCTTGGACACGGCTTTTCGCTTACACTGGAACTGTCAATACTTTTCGCCGTGACGCTCGACGGTGCAACCTGCCGTGTGTGATTGAAATCGTTGACAAATTTCCTGCGACAGCTAGAATACGCAAAGTTTTCTTACCGGTGAATTTACAGATGAGCCCCGAAATCTTAGATTCCGTTCTTCTGCGAACGGACTATCCCGAATTGGAGTTGCACGCCAGCGGCAAGGTCCGCGACGTCTATAACCTTGATAATGACCACTTGCTGTTCGTGGCCACCGACCGCCTTTCGGCGTTCGACTACATACTGGCGACCGGCATCCCGCACAAGGGCCGGATCCTGACCCAGATTTCGCTGTTCTGGTTCGACTTTCTCAAGGACATCGTTCCCAATCATTTGGTCACTGCCGACGTAAACCGCTACCCGGCGGCGATTCAACAGCACGCCGACGAACTCCGCGGCCGCTCCATGATGGTCGTGCGCGCCGAGATGTTTCCGGTCGAGTGCGTCGCGCGCGGCTACCTTTCCGGCTCCGGATGGAAAGAGTACAAAGCGACGGGCTCGGTCTGCGGCGTCAAGCTTCCGCCGGGATTGAAGGAGTCCGAGCAACTGCCGGAGCCCCTGTTCACGCCCGCAACCAAGGCCAGCACCGGACACGACATCAATATTTCATTTGAGGAAATGTGCAAGCTGGTCGATCCCGAATTGAGCCGCCAACTTCGTGACATTACGTTGCGCATCTACAAGAAAGCCGCGGATTATGCGCGGCAGCGCGGCATCATCATCGCCGACACCAAGTTTGAATTTGGACAAACCGCCCAGGGCATCACTCTGGCGGATGAAGTGCTCACACCGGATTCCTCGCGCTTCTGGCCGGCCGACACCTATCAACCGGGCAAGGCGCAGGATTCCTACGACAAGCAGTATGTACGGGACTACCTCGAAGAAATTCGCTGGAACAAACAACCGCCCGCGCCCGCCCTCCCCCAAGAAGTTGCGCTGCGGACAAGCGAAAAGTACCTCGAGGCGTATCGTCAGTTAACGGGCCGCGAGTTGGAGATTTAGCCCGCGTGCGCTAGTGTCATTGAATTCGATCATTGGACCTCGGATCATTGAACGATGAGCATTGCGGACTGGATCATCCTCGGGTTTCTGGTGTTTTCCGTGATTGGGGCAGCCATCGAAGGCTTCTTCCATGAAGCCTTTAAGCTGGCTGGCTTGGTCGTGGGTTACCTGCTGGCCGCCTGGCAGTATCATCGCCTGGCGGATTGGTTCGCGCCGCATTTGAAATCGCTGTGGCTAGGTGAGATCGCGGGTTTCCTGATAGTCTTTTTCGCGGTCTTGATCGTTGCCGGCCTAGCCGGACGGATCGCGCGCTGGGCCATGAAAAAAGCTGGTCTGACCACGATCGACCGGATGTTGGGCGCTGTGCTCGGCTTGGTGCGAGGCGTCCTGGTGGTGGCGATTGTGCTCACCGCCATGGCCGCGTTTGCGCCGGCCGCGAAGTGGCTGGCGGGATCTCAATTGGCTCCGTATTTCCTGGTAGGCGGAAGGGCAGCGGTCTGGCTTGCACCGTCGGAACTGCGCCAACGCTTCTACCAGGGCTTGGATTACATGCGGCAAGAGCATTCGGCAACGGACAAGGTTCAACCGCCATCATCGGGACAGTCCAAGTAGCATTGTCAGAATTCGTCGGGAAGATTCTTAAGCTGTGAAGGTGCGGAAACGAGGCAAGGTGAAAGATCAATTGGAAGCACTCATTCTTCAGATGTACAAAAGCAATATCCTCTACTCGGAAGCGGTTCGTGAGTTTAAGAAACGCTTCATCACGACCGTGCTTGAGGAAAACCGCGGCAATCAGTGCAAGGCAGCCCGGCAATTGGGCATGCACCGGAACACGCTGAGCCGGACCCTGCAGGAACTCAAGATTGATGTGCGTCCGTTGCGAGCCGGCGCCAAGCGTCCGCCCCGCAGCGCGCGTCCCGTCACGCTGGAGAGAAAACAGGCTCGCTGAACACCCAATCACGACTTGCGGCAAGAAACAAAAAGGGCGGTTCCGTTTCCGGACCGCCCTTGTCCTTCTTCTTACGAACACTTCTCAGCCAGGGTTTCCCCTCGGACCTGAGACCAAACACCGGAGACCCGAGCTTCAGTGCGCGGCTGGCTTCTTGTGGACAGGGGGCTTCTTCGGCGCCGCTTTCACCAGCAATGCCCCGTCGTTCATGGTCATCACAAACGGCTTGGCCACGTAGGAGACCGGCGTCCCTTCGAACTGGAAGTCCGTATCCTCCTTCGGCATCTGCTTCGCCGGGATCGCCGCCGACATGGCCAGCGCGATGTCGCCACGCTTGGCGTCGACATCGTCCGCGCTGCCAGCCAGTGTCAGTTTGGTCGAGGCTTTGCTGGACGTGTCGATGCTGATGATGTGGGCCGCCATCTGTAAGGGCTTCCCTTTGAGTACGGTCCACACCTTGTCGGCATCCTCAGGCTTGCCTTCGGAAAGGACCAGTTGCCACTCCGCGAAGCTCATTTCTTCCACTTTCTTGGTCTTCACAAGATCCGCAGCCTGCTCGGCGGGAGTCGGCGGTACGTACTGCTTAACGGTGAAAGTGGCCGGGGGCAGGGCTGTGGTGGCCGTCAGCGCCAGCACATCGCTCCAGCCCTCTTCGCTGCCGTGGTACTTGGCGTATTTGCTCAAGCCGAACTTCGCGATCTGAGCCTTGCCCGCTCCTTGTGCCAGATTGGAAGCGCGCGCGATAAAGAAAAGTCCATCCACGTCTTTTTCAGTCGGTCCCGCCGCCAGGTAAGCAAGGGCCAGCGGATACATGTCGCGCAGGACGGTCGGGTTGCTCGGATCCGCATCCACTGAGGCACGCAGAAACTGCTGGGCCTTGGCATAGTCCTTGGCCTGGTAGGCGCTTATGCCCGCCGCGCCGTTGAAAATTATGGCGGTCTGCGCTTTCAGCTTCTCCCAGTCCGCCGCCGGCATTCCATCTGGTTTGGCCGCCGTCTGCAGACACGCCAAGCCTTTTTCACCGCTCTGGCCAGCTTCGGTGAGGTTCTGTTTCGCGTTCTGGTTCGCTTCCGCCATCGACCTCTTGGTGTAGGCCAGCAACGCCAGCGCCCGAATGTTGCACGGGTTCACCAGCAAAACCTTCTGCGCCGTGTCCAGCGTCTTCGCCGGATTGTTGGTCTGCTGGTAAGCGCCCATCAAGAGTTCCAGCGCGTCTTCCTTCATCACGCTGTTCGGATACTGCGTCAGAAACGCTTCCAGGCCGCTAACCTTGGCCGCAGCATCCGTTTGCTGCACCGAACCGACGTAGGCGTTATATTCGGCTGGGTCTTTAATCTCTTTCTTCTGGGGGGCAGGCGGCACTGGCGGGGCGCCTTGCGGCACCGGCGGGGCACCTTGTGGCACTGGCGGGGCAGCGGTTTGACCGACGGCGGCAACTGCAGCAACCAGCAACATCGCGAGAACAATCTTCTTCATTCCTGTGGCTCCTTAATTCTTGGGGAAGCTGGAGTTCGACTTCTTGCCCGATTCCACTTCTGGTGCCGGGCTCGCACCATGAACCAATCTTTCTCTGCAACTCACACGGACTGGTCCCGGGAATCATGGGCCGCCTCTAGACGCACCGCAGCTCAACATTATTCCGGTGAGCGGATTATAAGGATGAAGTCCCGCTAAGGCAAGCGGATTGCTCGCTTCCATCTGCCAGCTTGGATGCGCGAAAGTGCCCCCAGGGCAGCTTCCCCTCTAGGCCACCCGTGTGATGCACGTCACCGCCGATGCGTGGAGACGCGGGTTTCCTGCCTTCCAAAATGTCCAACGAAACCGGGGCCTGGAGCGGATCAGCGTTGCCGTAGCGAGCTCAAGTAGAGACGGGGCTTGCCCCGTCTGCCTTGTGCCGGACCTGACGCCCGCGCTCACAAGCAATCATGGATTCGCCAATAGAATTTGCGGGAAGAATCGGTGGTTGCGGAGAAAATGGCTGCTTGCGGAAAAATCCAGCTCTAACTGAGACTGACAACCGGGACGTGAGGGCCCTCTTCAGTCCTTAAACAGATTGTCAAACGCCGCGCGCGCGTCATTGGGACGCTGGCTGCCTTTGCTGGATGTTTCTTTTTCGATCATCACGCGTATGGAATACAGCGAGCAATCGTTGCGCTTGTCTTTGGGCGAGATTCTGGCGGGAATCGGCTGATTGCACTCGAAGCGGCTTGACGGGTCAAAGTGCTCGCACTGTTTGCAGGCGTGCAGGTCGAACCCGCACTTCGGACATTGCCCGACCGGATCGGTGAGATTCTGCAGCAGCGCGCCGCATTCGGCGCAGCGGGAGACGGTACGCGTCCCCGGCATGTTGATCGGCCGCGGCCCGAACGTATTCTCTTTCTTCGCGGCCGCCGGCTTCTGCGACTCCCTTTTCGGTCCCGCCCCGGAATCTTGGTATCCGCGTTGCCGGTACTTGCGGTCGGACAATCGCCCCTCCTGAAAAACGCCTCATTCTCCGCCTTCGGCGCGTCCCGCACAAGAGTTTCTTTCGTGCTATCGGAGCACCCCCGCAGTGGAACGTCCGTCGATTCTGCCAGCCGTGGCGCCGTGAATTGTTTTTCACATATCGGGGTGCTACCATCCGATACACAGAGAAACTGAGGAGGAAGTTATGGCGGAACGTGATGGCAATGGCTTCTTGTGGTTCCTGGCCGGTCTCGGTGTCGGAGCTGTAGTCGGGGTGTTGTACGCGCCACGCTCCGGCGATGAAACACGCGATGTCATTCGCGCCAAGGCGCAGGAAGGCACCGAGCGCGCGCGGGCGCACGCTCGTCGGGCACGCGAGCAGGCGAGTGACTGGATGGATCGAGGACGCGAAGTGCTCAACCAGCAGAAAGAGCAGTTCCGCTCCGCTTACGAGGCTGGCCGTCAGGCATATAACGAGACGACCGCGGCCGGGGCCGAACCGCCCAAGAATATCTAACGGCAGCAGCAGGATTTTGATCATCCCACTCATTCGCAAGAACCGCGAATGAGTGGGGCACCCGCTCGGGAGCAGCCATGACCATAGATGACAATCTCATAAGACTTTTCATCTTCGTGACGATGTTTGCTGTCGTGATCCAAGCCGGAATTCTCGTGGCCCTCTACCTCGCGGTCCGCAAGAGCGCGGCGAAAATGGAAGCTCTCGCCACCGAAGTGACCAGCAAAACCCTGCCCACGGTTGAGACGGTGCAGAATATGCTGGTGGAACTGCGCCCGAAGATCGACGTCATGACGGTGAACTTCGCCGAGTCCAGCAGCCTGGTGCGCAATCAGCTCGGCCGCATCGACGCCACCCTCACCGATGCTCTCGACCGCACCCGGTTGCAAGTCATTCGCGCCGATGAACTGCTGAATCGGACCATGGACAAAGTAGAAGAGACCAGCGAAGTCGTCCACAAAACCGTGATCTCTCCGCTGCGCCAGGTCAACGGACTGATGAGTGCCATCAGCACCGGAGTCGAAGTCTTCCTCGGCCAGAAACGGCGTCATCCGAAGAATGGCGCGGGCGTCCCGCAGGACGAGATGTTCATCTAATGGAGCGCCGTGCGTCCCCGCCCGGTTGGACCGCAGCGGCTAGAGCGAGCTGAAAAGAGCCGTCCCTCGCAGCGGTGAACTGCTGCGCCACCCAAAGGCAAGAAACAAAATCGCGCTTTTCAGCGGCCTCCATGGCCCCTGAGAGTCTACTCCTCGCCGCCGCCCGCCACTCGCTCGCTTCTCACATCGGGCACGTAGATGGAGTGGACGTTTTGTTCCGCCGCCAGCTTCTGGAACGTCGTGATATCCGTATTCCGAACCTGCTCCCAGCGCGCCAGTAATTCGTCGGTCTGCCTTTTCAATTTGTCGAATTCCTGGTACTGCGCTTCCGTCGGAGCCGAATCGGCGAAACCAGCCACGGCCATAGAAAGAAACGCCAGCTTCGTGTCGATCCCCGGCGCGTAGGCCAGGGAATCCTCGCTGGCGCTGATTTTCAAATTAATCAATGGATCGCGGACGGCAATCAACTTTGCGTCCAGCGCACTCGCGGCATCGAGCAACCCTTTCGTGGAATCGCCCGGCCCCAGGCGCTTCTTGAGCCCCGCCAACTGCTCGCGCACGTCCTGGATTTGGTTCACCGCGTCGTGAACGCGACTCACCTCGTCGCGCAAGTCCATCTGCAGCTTGAACTGTTTCTCCAGATCGCTCTCCGAAGTGGTGACTCGCGGATCCAGCTTCACTTCGAACGGAGCCGTCAGACTCTTGCCGTTCGCGGTCGATCCATCGGCGATCGATCCATCGGCGATCAATGTCAAGCGCACCTGATAGTGGCCCGGCAGCGCCAGTGGCCCTTTCGCGCCGTCATTGTATTCCCACAGAAAATAGCCCGGAACCCGGTTCGCTTCCTCGTAATGCAGGTCCCACAACAAACGATTCAGACCCTCTTCCGGCTTGATCTGCTTCTCCGGCTTCTTGTCGTCGGGGTCGAGCGGTTCATCGAGCGGCTCGGCTTTCGCGCTCGAGTACTTACGAATGACGCTGCCCGCCGCGTCCAGGATTTCAATCTTCACTTCCTGCTTCGCTTCCGGCTTCGGCGCCTGCTTCAGGTAGAAATAAATCACCGCGCCGTTCGGCGGATTCTTCCCGGCAAAAAACAAATGGGCCGGAGCGTCGCCGCTGTGCACGCGATACGCCGTCGCGGGCTGGTAGAGATGCATGTCTTCCGCGGCAACCGAATCGGCGAACTGGCGCAGCGGCGAGACGTCATCCAGGATCCAGAACGAGCGCCCATGCGTCGCCAGCACCAGATCGTCGTTCTTGACAACCAGGTCGTGGACCGGAGTAATCGGCAGGTTGATCTGCAGCGAGCGCCAGTGCGCCCCGTCGTCAAAAGAAACAAAGACGCCGCGCTCGGTTCCCGCATAGAGCAAGCCTTTTCTCTTCGGGTCCTCCCGAACAGCGCGCACAAAAGCTCCATCCGGAATTCCGGTTGTGATCCGGCTCCAGGTCGCTCCGTAATCGCTCGTTTTGTAAATGTAGGGCGCAACGTCGTCATTCTGATGGCGATCAACCGCGACGTACGCCGTACCGGCATCAAGCGGAGAGGCTTCAATCAGACTGATGCGGCTCCATTCCGCCAGGTCCTTGGGCGTCACGTTGGTCCAACTCTTCCCTTCATCGCGCGTGATCTGGATCAAGCCATCGTCCGTACCCGCCCAGATCAGGCCTTTCGCCAGGGGCGAGGGAGCAATCGAAAACACCGTGTCGTAATATTCGGTACCTGTATCGTCCACCGTGATCGGACCGCCCGAAGGCTGCTGCTTCGATTTGTCATTGCGCGTCAGGTCGCCACTGATCGCATCCCAGTGCGTGCCACCGTCGCTGGTTTTGAAAACGCGCTCGCCGCCATAGTAAATCGTGTTCGGATCGTGCGGAGAGGTCACGATGGGCGCTGTCCACTGAAAGCGATGTTCGAGCACTGCCGCGCCGCGCGCATCGCCAAGTTCGGGCGACACGGAAATGCTCTTGACCTGGTTCGTGCGCCGGTCGAAGCGCGTGATGTTGCCCTGATAGTCGCCGGCGTACACAATGTTCGGGTCGGTTGGGTTGGGCGCAATATATCCCGCTTCCCCGCCCCCGACCTCGTACCAATTGTCGCGGCCAATCGCGCCGTCATCGCTGCGGCTGGCGATCGCCACGGTGGAATTGTCCTGCTGCGCGCCGTACACGTAGTACGGCGTCCGCGTATCGGTCGTGACGTGGTAAAACTGCGCGGTGGGCTGGTTGTCCTCGCGGGTCCACGATTTGCCGCCATCCAGGCTCACCGTAACGCCGCCGTCGTTCGAGGCGATCATGCGCTTTGTATTTTTCGGATCGATCCACAGCCCGTGATTGTCGCCGTGCGGAACCTTCACTTTATTGAAGTTGCGCCCGCCATCGGTCGACTTGTAGAACTCCACATCCGCCACGTAAAGGGTATTCGAATCCTGCGGATCGGCGATCACGTGCATGTAGTACCACGGCCGCTGAAAGAGTCCGTGGCTGCCGTTGACCAGATCCCACGTGTCCCCGCCGTCGTCGGAGCGGTACAGGCCACCGTCCTTAGCCTCGATCATGGCGTACACGCGCTCCGAGCTCGCCCCGACCGCCAGCCCGATGCGTCCGTAGGGGCCCTTCGGAAGCCCGTGGTCCCCCAGCCGTTTCCACGTGGCGCCGCTATCCGTCGAGCGATACACTCCGCTGCCCGGCCCACCGCTTGAGAGCGACCATGGAGTCCGCCGAGCCTCCCAGAGTGAGGCGAACAAAATGTTGGGATTTTGCGGATCGAAAACCACGTCGATTGCTCCCGTGTTCTCGTCTTTGTAGAGAACCTTGTCCCAGGTCTTGCCGCCGTCGGTGGTTCGGAAAACACCGCGTTCCGTGTTCGGACCAAACGGATGACCGAGCGCGGCCACAAAAACGACATCGGGGTTGCGCGGATTCACGATCACCTTGCCAATCGCACGCGAATCCTTCAAACCAACGCTCTTCCAGGATTTTCCAGCGTCCACCGATTTCCATACGCCGTCACCTTGCGAAATGTTTCCCCGAATGCAGGCCTCGCCCGTCCCCACATAAACGATGTTGGGATCGGACACTGCGACCGCGATACTGCCGATCGAAGGGGCTCCATCCTTGTCAAAAACCGGAGACCAGGTGTTCGCGCCGTCGGTCGATTTCCAGACGCCGCCGCCGGTTGCACCAAAATAGTAGGTCGTCGGGTCGCCGGGAATTCCAGAAGCCGTCAGTGAGCGGCCGCCACGAAAAGGGCCGATGGAGCGGTATTTCATTCCCTTGAACAAGGGGTCGCCTTCGTTCTTGTCGTCCTTGTCGTCTTTCGCTGAAGGTGCGGGCGCGACGGACGCGCTCTTTTGCGCGGCGTCCAACTTGCGATTCCGCTCTTTTTGCTGGGAGAAAGTTAGCGTAGTCGGGAACAAGACGAACAACGCGAACACTGCGACGCACACATGCACTCTTTGGATCATGAATTCATTGGCCCCGGAACAAGAATTTGTTGTCGTTCAATGTTAATGCCAGAAGCGCAAAAGCTCCAAATAGATGACTCCAGGACACTCCTCCCTCCGGCCACGTACCCGCGTAGTCAACACAGCGAAGCACGAAACGTTGCTTGATTTGTACCTCCGCCGCCTAAAATGTTTCAAACATTTCTTCACATTGTTGTTTGAAACGGAACGCGCTCAGAATGCAGATCAAGATACAGCGAGAGTTCACATCCAACGAAGTGATCGCCCTGACCGGAATCACCACCCGTCAGCTGCAGTGGTGGGACGAACGGGGCATCGTGGCGCCCGGCCGCCAGGGCCACCGCCGCATCTACAACTGGGATGAACTGGTCACCGTGGCCGTCATCTGCCAACTCCGCCGGCGCGGCTTCTCACTCCAGCGCATGCGCAAAGTGATTGGCTTTCTGCACCAGGAATTCGGCACCACGCTGGCCGCAACGGTTAGCGCGTCATCGGAGCAGGAGTATCACCTGCTCACCGACGGCACTCATCTCTATCTGCGCACCTCGGCACGTCAGGTCGTGGACCTGCTAAAGAACGCCCGGCAGCCGATGTTCGATATATGCCTGAGCGACGAAGTCCGCCGGGTTCGAGCGGAAATTGAGGCCCGCAAGAAAACTGCGGCTTCGGAACCGGTTCGGCCTCTGCGGCGGGCTCGGCGCGCATAACACAGTGGGCGTAAGACGAGCGTAAACGGAAGCGGGGGAGGCACATGATGATCGGCGAATTGAGCATTATCAGCGAGTGGATTCCCGAGCAGATGGAACCCGGCACCGTGTTCGTGCTGGAGAACGCAGGCGAAGTGGGAGAGAAAGAAGACCCCTATTGGGCCGTGCTCTCCTGTCCTTCGTGCGGCACGCTGGGCTTGATTACCCGCAAGCAGATGGCCGGACTCCTGCCCACTATCTGCGGCTCCGCCGTATGCTCGGCGCAGTTTTTCATCAAGGACGAACAGATTACGCCGCGGAAACCGTTCTAGGCAAAGCCCGGAGGGTAGAACGAAATTCGGGCAGAGCTAAAACAAAAGGCCGCTCGTTTCGAGCGGCCTCTGAGAACTGAGAACCAGGAACTGAGAACTAGTCCCCCGCCACCGGCTCACCAACTTCTTCAGTCTCTTTCATGGCGCCATTCCCGTTTGCCGGAGCGATCGCGGCCGTGATCGCACTCAGCGGAATGAATCCACCTTCATTCGATGTAGCCGGCTTCTCTTTCAGCACAACCTCCCGATAGAGTTGCGCCATGCGTGCGTCGTAGGCCGCGTCATTCTTGACCTTGTTGTTCTTGGCCTTTTCGTCGCGAGCCCGCGCCTTTTCCTCGCGCGCCGTCTTGGCAATGCCCAGCTTGTCGAGATCGTGCTGCACTTCGTTGGTCACGATTTCGTCGCGCAGGTACAGGGCGTGCGTTTCGTCTTGCATCTTGACCTTCTTGCCGCCCGCGAAGATCTCGTGACGTCCGTGCTCTTCGTACCACTTGGTCAGGGTTGACGTCATGTGCATCTTCTCGATGATGTTGCGCCATCCCACTCCCGTGTTGTAAGCGCAGAAGCTGATCTCCCCTTCCTGCGTCGCGTAAGGAATGATGCACTGCTCGGTGCGCCGGAAGTCGTAGTTGAACAGATCCTGGAACCACATCCCGGCGATGAACAGGAAGTTCCACCGGTCCTGACGCCGCTTCATCACGTCGTCAATCGTCCGGTCCGGACCAACCTTGCCGTAGTTCCTGCCCGTGGCATTGAAGTTCTTGTCGAACTTCTTGAGCAGATCCATCATCTTGAAGTGCGTCGGCGACTGGAATGAATCGTAATTCTTCATCAAACAAAGAGCCATGCCAAACGCGGTCCAGAACTTCGAACGCGCCGCATCGTTGACTTTCGCAATATCTTTAGCCAACTGATCGCCCTTGAGGAAAGCAGTAACCGGCACCGCTTCCTTAGTCTCCTTGTCAATCATCATCGCCATCCCCGTTCCGCAGTTAGGATGGCATCCGCAGGAGAGTTGTCCCCAATCGTTCTTGTTGTCCTGGGCGTGCATGACGTCGGCCCAGTCGGAGAAAGTGCTCATGAATGAAATCGGATACCAGTCGCGCGCTGGGACTCCGTAGCCGGTCTGATTCTTCACGTCGTGCGCCAGGTGCGCCAGCGTGTAACGCTGCGCTTGGCGGCGCTCGTCGGTGATGGCTTCGTCGCGCCCGGTGAAGGAAACGGGTTGGAAGCTCAGGAAGCCGATCTTCTTGGGATTGTCGATCGCGAACTGGATGATGCGTCCAACCTGCTCGTTGTTGATGCCGTTGATGATGGTGATCACGGGCACGATTTCGCAGCCGGCGCGATGCAGGTTGTCGATCGCCTTCAGCTTTACGTCGAACAGGTTGCCGACCGCGCGATGGTCGTTGGCCGCGTTGCCTATTCCGTCAAATTGCAGATAGGCGTAACGCACGCCGGCTTCGACCGCTTGCTGGCAGAATTCAAAACTCTTGGCGAATTCGATTCCGTTGGTTGCGGCCTGCACGCTGTTGTATCCGACTTTGCGGGCGTAACGAACCGCGTCGAGGAAATACGGCGAAAGCGTCGGCTCGCCACCGGAGAACTGCACCGACATCTGCCGCTTCGGCTTCACCGTGATGGCGTTGTCGAGCACGGTCTTGATTTCTTCCCAGGTAAGTTCGTGGACGTAGCCAACCTGGTTGGCGTCCATGAAACAGGGATCGCACATCATGTTGCAGCGGTTGGTGAGATCAACGGTCAGCACCGCGCCACGTCCGTATTTCACGGTTGACGATCCATGATGGTGCAGATGTTCGTCGCTGTGGGCGCGGATGTCGCGGCCGGGGAAGCTTTCCTCGAGGTGCTTCGTGAATTCCGTGTCAATCGACATCAGGTCTTCGAAGTGCCCGTGCTTGGCGCAGTCCTTGACCATCCAGATCTTGCCGTCGCGTTCGACGATCTGGGCCTTAATCTCGCCGACCTTTTCGTTCATGAGAACATCGACCGGCAGGTGGCCGTCGAGAATCTGCTGACGAATTTCAGGGATGCACCTGGGACAAAGCGAATCGGTCGAGCGCGGCCAGCCGAGCGGCGGCTTCGACTTTTCCCAGGACTTGAGCAAGGGCTTATCGGACCACTTGGGAATCGGCGCGTCATTCGGAGCGATGCGGTTGAGTCGTTCAAACACTGCCCACGCGCCCTTGGCGGCAACGGTCACGGCCTTCTCGACATACTTAACCGGCTTGTGCATTCTGCTCTCGCTTTCCTCAGTTCTGGATTAGAACTATCCCCGCGGTTCCGCAAACGGGAACCTGCGCGAAATAGACTTTTCCACGGGAAACCTACCTGTGAAACCCAGAAGTTTCGATGCGTGGAATGGGTCATAGTGATCCTATTGAAACGGTGGCCGTTACGCACGAAGAAGGCAATGAAGGGGAGAAAATCGGGGTTAAGCGGGGAAATGGGGGATTTTGCGGAGGTAAGTTGTTGAAAAGGAAGGGGGGGATGGTTGCAGTCAGAGAGGAAAAACGACAAAGTGGGGCCCACTTCTCGCGCGCTCCGCCGTAATTGTCGGACGAGCTGACTTGGGCCAGCTTGCTCTCGCAGCAGGAAGCGGCCAGTCCTGCTGTAAGAATCGTAACAATCCACACTTGTCCTCTTACGGCTGGATTGTGCTGCTGCGATCGCCGATTTCTGGTGGCATGTGAAACGGGAACCCTGGAATGGATTCTGATAAGATTCATCTAACGTCCAAGGGCAGGTGCCTGACTTGGACAACTTAAATAGGGCCATCTGTCGGGCCACGAGCATCAGTAGGATGGGGCCATCTGTAAAGAGAGGTTTTCAAGAAGCCTCGATCTAGAATTGAGCGACCGCTGGAAATCATCTGGCCATGACTAGGTTGTACAACTCCAGGCGGTTCGCACACGGGGTGAACCATGACCTTGCACCCTGAGCAGCAGAAGCGCCACTTTCCGGAAGAATTGCCAGCCGAGTGGGGCCCGATCCGGCGGGACCTGGAAGAAAACGAAGACTGGTATCGCGACCTGGTTGAGCACAGCCAAGACCTGCTGTGCGTGCACGACATGGAAGGCCGACTCCTGTCGGTCAATCCCGTTCCCGCTCGTCTGCTGGGCTACAGCGTCGAAGAAATTCTGGAAAGGCGGTTGCAGGATATTATCGATCCGCAATTCCGCGAACAGGTTGATGCCTATCTGCGCGAGATCGAGCACTCGGGGGAGTCTCGCGGGCTGATGGCGGTGGTGACGCGATCGGGAGAGCGGCGGATCTGGGAGTATCACAACACGCTGCGCACCGAGGGAGTGGCGAGGCCGATTGTGCGGGGGATGGCGCACGACGTCACGGAGCGAGTGCGGGCGGAGAAAGCGCTGCGCGCGAGCCACGAACAACTGCTGAAGACGGCGCGCGAACAGGAGCGGACGCTCCACGAACTGACACTGTTCCGGACGCTGCTGGACCAATCGAACGATGCCATTGAGGTGGTCGATCCAGGGACCCTGCGTTTCCTCGATGTGAATGAGAGGGCGTGCGTAGAGCTGGGGTACAGCCGGGAAGAGCTTTTGTCGATGACGGTTGCTGACATCGATCTGGACTACGACGAAAGTTCGCGGGAGCGGGTGGAGCAGCGGTTGCGGGAGTCGGGATTCGCAATCATGGAAAGGGTGCACCGGCGGAAAGATGGAATGACGTTCCCAGTGGAAGTGAATTTGCGGAGGGTGCGACTGGACCGGGAATATGGCGTGGCCGTGTCGCGCGACATCACGGCCCGGAAGCGGGCGGAAGAGGCGTTGCGGGAAAGTGAACTGCGATTCCGGACGGTCTATGAGCGGTCCCCGATTGGCATTGCTCTGGTCGATTCGCACAGCGGGCGATTTCTGCAAGTCAATCCCAAGTTCTGCGAAATCGCTGGGCGCGAGGAAGAGGAACTGCTGCGGACGGACGTGGCAAGCATCACCCATCCTGATGATATGGGGCACACCAGAGAATGCCTGCAGCAACTGTGCGAGGAAAAACTGGCAAATTACGAGATGGACAAGAGGTATCTGCGCCCGGATGGATCGGCGCGCTGGGTCAGGATTTTGGCAGTGCCGATGTGGGGTAAAGGAGAGAAGAGCCGATGGCACATGGGGCTGGTGGAGGACATCACGGAGCGCAAGCGCACCGAGGAGGCTCTGCGGCAAAGCGAAGAAAGGTTCCGGGTGGCACTCAAGAATTCTCCGATTGCGGTGTTCAACCAAGACCGGAATTTGCGCTACACCTGGATGTACAATTCGCAGCTTCCGTTGGCGGACAGCGAAAAACTGGGAAAGACGGTGAGCGAAATCTTCGACCCGGAGGAAGTTGTGCGTATGACGGAAGTCCGGCGGCGGGTGCTGGAAACCGGGGTGGGAGCGCGGGATGAAATACAGATCACATGCGGCGGCAAGAGGTACTACCTCAATACGACGATCGAACCAGTTTTGGACTCTGCGGGCGCGGTGATTGGACTCACCGGCGCCAGTATGGACGTCACCGAACTCCGGGAAGCAAGCGAAGCGTTGCGCGAAGCTCAGAGAAAGCTGACGGAAGAAAAACTTTATCTGAAGCAGGAAATCGATACCGAACTGGGGTTCGGGGAAATCATCGGGCAGAGCAAGGTTTTGCAGGCGGTCAAGGAACAGGTGGGAAAAGTGGCGTCGAGCGATGCCACCGTGCTCCTGCTGGGCGAAACGGGAACAGGCAAGGAATTGGTGGCGCGGGCGATTCACCGCTTGGGCCGGCGCGCCGACCGTAGCTTCATCAAATTGAATTGTGCGGCGATTCCGTCGGGGCTGCTGGAGAGCGAGCTGTTCGGCAATGAGAAGGGCGCGTTTACCGGAGCGGTGAGCAAGAAAATTGGACGACTCGAACTGGCGGACAAAGGCACGCTCTTTCTCGACGAGATTGGGGAGATTCCCCTGGCCCTGCAGCCGAAGCTGCTGCGGGTTTTGCAAGATCAGGAATTCGAGCGGCTGGGCGGAATCCATACGCTGAAGGTGGATTTTCGTTTGATTGCAGCCACCAACCGCGACTTGGCTGACGACGTGCGTGAGCACGAGTTTCGCAGCGATTTGTTTTACCGGCTGAACGTGTTTCCCATCCGCGTGCCACCGTTGCGGGAACGGCGGGAGGATATCCCATTACTAGTGAAACATTTTGTGCAGAAGTTCTCTCGGCGGATGAACCGGTCCATCACCAGCGTTCCCAAGAGAATCATGGATGCGCTGATGGGGTGGGAGTGGCCGGGGAATGTGCGGGAATTGGAGAATTTCATCGAGCGCTCGGTGATTCTGACCCAAGGTTCGGTGTTGGTGTCGCCGTTAGGCGAACTGGAGCCGATTCCCGGGGACGAGAAAAACGTGGATGAAAGTCTGGAAGCAGCGGAACGCGAGTATATTCTGCGCGCTTTGCGGGAGAGCCGCGGGCAAATTGGCGGTCTGAGAGGCGCAGCCATGCGATTGGGATTAAAGCGGACAACTCTGCAATCGAAGCTCAAGCATTTGGGGATCAATCCGCGATCGATGCCACCGGGGCAGTAGGTCAGTGGTCTGTGGATCGTTGGTCATATCCTCAGCCTGCCCCAAATTTCCTCATTACATATTTGTCTCCCAATCTTGGTTGACCCGACCGGGATGACGGCCTACCATTACGCCTTCACGGGCGAGGGTGCCCGCGCCACATTTCTGCAAGGTGTCTGGGCGCCACTTCTATGGAAATCGTTGGGCAGACGGTGTCTCATTACCGCGTGCTGTCGAAGCTGGGCGGCGGCGGAATGGGAATTGTTTACGAAGCGGAGGAC
>Ga0074044_10000858_pt1 | contig 28392 bp, 27 predicted proteins | sample BogForMeECP23OM1_FD_94443 | JGI IMG/M metagenome (GOLD analysis project Ga0074044, IMG submission 94443) | Bog forest soil microbial communities from Calvert Island, British Columbia, Canada - Bog Forest MetaG ECP23OM1 | ecosystem: Environmental > Terrestrial > Soil > Wetlands ...
AATACCTGGGCGCGAGTCCTTCCCGGAAGAGCGTGCAACGCATCAAGGACAAGATCGGCGATCTCCTGAAGCCAGGCGAGAAGGGCGCGTGGCCGAGCGTGCGCGACAGACTGAACCGCCTGCACTGTACAAGGAAATTGTGTCGTCCCCCAGCCCGAAAAACGAAAGCTTGACCACTTGTATCCGATAGGATACAATAAGTCATATGAATATGTTTGTCCGGTCATCGGAGTTCCATGCGTGGTTGTCGGGGCTTACTGACCAGAAAACGAAAGCCAGAGTTCTCGCGCGGCTTCGCAGCGCGACGCTTGGCAATTTTGGCGATTGCGAGTCCGTCGGGGAAGGCGTCTCCGAAATACGTATCCGCACCGAGCCGGGCTACCGGGTCTATTTCACGCGCACGGGAGCGACCGTTATTTTCTGCTGACCGGCGGCGACAAGTCCACGCAAAAGCGGGCCATCGCCCGCGCCAAGGACATGGCCCGCGAATTGAAGGAGACAAAACCATGAAAACGACTTACACGCCCTTTGATGTGGCCGAATATCTCGATACCGACGAGGCCATTGCCGAGTATCTGACGGCGACGCTCGAAGACGGCAATCCCGATGTTTTCCTTGCCGCGCTCGGTGATGTGGCGAAGGCGCGGGGCATGGCGCAAATCGCCGAAGCCGCAGGACTTGGCCGAGAGAGCCTTTACAAGGCGCTCAGTGAAGGCGCGCATCCCCGCTATGAGACGATCAATGCAGTTCTGCATGCGCTTGGCGTCAAATTTGCCGTGGTATCGAATTCCCCGCCGCCACGCTGACCATCGAATCCAATGGCCGGGTCCCGGGCAGAGGTAACGGGCGGCGCGCCATCGGCAGGCCGCCCTTGTTGATAATGCCCTTTATCGAACCGTAATTCCTTCATCGCGGAGACGCAAAGCCGCCAGCCGGCCCCCGCCTGATCGCCCCATTTCCCAAATCGCGCGAACTGCCCTATTCCCTGCGGCCCATGAGTCCGGGCCGGCGCCCCGGCCGCGCGGGAGACATCGGGCATGAAGCTGCCGAACGAAATCGGCCCCATCCACTTCGTCGGCATCGGCGGCATCGGCATGTCGGGCATCGCCGAGGTCCTGATCAACCTCGGCCATGACGTGCAGGGGTCGGACGCGAGCGACAACGCCAACGTGAAACGCCTGCGCGAGTGCGGCGCGACGGTGTTCGTGGGACACGACCCGGCTAACCTGGGCGCGGCGGCTGTCGTCGTCGTGTCAACCGCGATCAAGCGCGACAATCCGGAGCTGGTTGCGGCTCGCGTGCGGCGCATTCCGGTCGTGCGCCGCGCCGAAATGCTCGCCGAACTCATGCGCCTCAAGCGCTGCGTCGCGGTCGCCGGAACGCACGGCAAGACGACGACGACCTCGCTGGTGGCGACGCTGCTCGACGCGGCCGGCCTCGACCCGACCGTCATCAACGGCGGCATCATCAACGCCTACGGCACAAACGCGCGGCTCGGCGCCGGCGACTGGATGGTGGTCGAGGCCGACGAGAGCGACGGCACTTTCCTGAAGCTGCCGGCCGACGTCGCCATCGTCACCAACGTCGACCCGGAGCATCTCGACCATTTCAAGACTTTCGACGCGATCAAGGAGGCCTTTCTGGCGCTGATCGCGAATCTGCCCTTCTATGGGTTCGCGGTCATGTGCCTCGATCATCCGACCGTGCAGGAGCTGGTCGGGCGGATCGAGGATCGGCGGGTGCTGACCTACGGCGAGAATCCGCAGGCCGACATTCGCCTTTTGGACGTGGACATGGCCGGCGGCGTCACCCGCTTCTCCGTTCTGATCCGCGAGCGGGCGACCGGCCGGGCCACCTACATCGATGAGCTCGCGCTGCCAATGCCCGGACGGCACAATGCGCTCAACGCCACGGCCGCCATTGCGGTCGCGCACGAGCTCCGGGCCTCGGTCGACGTCATCCGCAAGGCGATCGGCGGCTTCGGCGGCGTCAAGCGGCGCTTCACCCGCACTGGGGAATGGAACGGGGTATCGGTCTACGACGACTACGGCCACCATCCGGTCGAAATCGCGGCCGTCCTCAAGGCCGCCCGCACAGCGTCGATCGGCAAGGTGATCGCGGTCGTGCAACCGCACCGCTACACCCGGCTTGCCTCGCTGTTCGACGCGTTTGCGACCTGCTTCAACGACGCCGATAGCGTGATCGTCGCCGACGTCTATCCGGCCGGCGAGGCGCCGATCGAGGGCGCCGACAAGAACGCCCTGGCGGCCGCAATTGCCGCCCATGGGCATCGGCATGCGCTCGCCCTGCCGTCGCCCGACAAGCTCGCGCCCATGATTCGCTCGTTGGCCGCGCCCGGGGACTATGTCGTCTTCCTCGGCGCCGGGACGAGCACGCAATGGGCCTACGCGCTGCCGGGCGAGCTCGCCGCTCTCGACCGGTCGTGAAGGCGCAGCCGATGAGCTTTCCGGACATCGCCGGCGATATCAGGGCGCTCGCGCCGGACCTGCGCGGGCGCCTTTTCGCCAACGCGCCGCTCGCGGACGCAACCTGGTTTCGGGTCGGAGGGCCGGCCCAGGCGCTGTTCTCGCCGGCCGACGAGGAGGACCTGGCCTATCTCATGGGCGCGCTTCCGCTCGACGTTCCGGTCACGACGATCGGTCTCGGCTCGAATCTCATCGTGCGTGACGGGGGAATCGGAGGCGTCGTCGTCCGACTCGGCGGCCGCGCCTTCAACGCGATCGAGGTCGCGGACGGCTGCCGCATTTTCGCCGGCGCCGCCGCGCCCGATCAGTTCGTCGCCAAAGCCGCGGCGACCGCGGGCGTTGACGGCCTCGCCTTTCTGCGCGGGGTTCCCGGCTCGATCGGCGGGGCCTTGCGCATGAACGCCGGCGCCCACGGCGGGGAGACGAAGGACGTCCTCGTCGAAGCGCGCGGCGTCGACCGCTCCGGCGCGACCCGCGCCTATTCGAACGCCGACATGGGCTTTTCCTACCGGCGCAGTTCCGTCGCCGACGACGTGATCTTCACGCGGGCGATTCTTCGGGGCGGTCCGGGCGAACCTGCCGCGATTGCAGCAGAGATGGAGCGAATCACCCGCGCGCGCGAAGAATCGCAGCCGATCCGCGAGAGGACCGGCGGCTCGACCTTCAAGAACCCGCCAGGCGAGAAGGCCTGGAAGCTCGTCGATGGGGCAGGCTGCCGGGGGCTCACGATCGGTGATGCCCAGGTCTCGCCCATGCACTGCAACTTTCTCATCAACCGCGGCCGCGCGACCGCCGCCGACATCGAGGCGCTTGGCGAAGAGGTCCGGCGGCGTGTGCGTGAGAGGAGCGGGGTTCATCTCGAATGGGAGATCAAGCGCGTCGGGGTCTCGGCGGCGCGATAGGATTTGGCGCCGCTGCCTGTTCGAGCGAGCTGATCGCATCCCTCGCGACTTTGTCAGTCGCGACGGCCCCGGTTAACGCGTCGTTAAGCCTGCCCGCTTAATCGTAACTTAACTTTGGCGATTGGCGGAACGTTAGGGAAGACTGCCGGACGATGAAGCATGTCGCGGTGCTTATGGGCGGCTGGTCGGCGGAGCGTCCGGTTTCGCTCAATTCGGGACGCGGCTGCGCGGACGCGCTCGAAGCAATCGGCTATCGGGTCACCCGCATCGACGTCGACCGCTCGATCGCCGACGCGCTTGCCCGTCTCAGGCCCGACGTCGTTTTCAACGCGCTTCATGGACGGGTCGGCGAGGATGGAACGATCCAGGGCGTGCTCGAAATACTGCGCATTCCCTATACCCATTCGGGCGTGCTCGCCTCGGCGCTGGCGATGCAGAAGGATCTCGCCAAGATCGTGCTTCAGGCCGCGGGCGTGCCCGTCGCGCACGGGATCACAGTGGATCGGCATGAGGCCGCGCGCAGCCATGTGCTGCAGCCGCCCTATGTGCTGAAGCCCGTCAACGAGGGCTCGTCCTTCGGCGTCGTTATCGTGAAGGAAGGTCGCGCCGATCCGCCACAGGAAGTCGGCCGCGAGGACTGGCCTTATGGCGACATGCTGTTGGCCGAGCGGTTCATCGCCGGCAAGGAGCTGACCTGCGCGACATTGGGCGACCGCGCGCTCGGCGTCATCGAAATACAGCCAGTTTCCGAAACGTTCTACGGGTATGACGCAAAATACGCAAAAGGCGGATCGCGCCATGTCCTTCCGGCAGATCTTAAACCAAATATTTACCATAAGGTCCAAAACTTGACACTGATGGCGCATCGGGCGCTGGGGTGCCGCGGCGTCAGTCGCGCCGACTTCCGGTACGACGAAACGAAGGGTGAAGAGGGCGAACTCGTGTGTCTTGAAGTCAACACGCAGCCTGGCATGACAGAGACATCACTTGTGCCAGAAATGGCCGCCCACGCCGGATTGTCGTTCGGCCAACTTGTCGCGTGGATGGTGGAGGACGCCTCGTGCGATCGCTGAGCCAAGCGCTTGGACGGCAGGCAGCCGGGAAGCCGACGTTCGCCGGTGTTCCGGCCGCAGCGGCGCCTGCGACGGTTCTGCTGCGCGGCGAACGCTCAACGCGGGGCGCGCTGCGCTTGCGTATGCCTCTCGATCGGCCTCCGCCGCTCGGGCTCGAGATCGCCTTGACCCTTGCCGTTCTTTTGGGGGCGGCGGGCCTGGGCGCAGTGCGCGGCGGACAACTCGATGCCTTCGTCGCAACCCAGGGAAGCTTGAGCGACGTCGCCGCGCGGACGCTCGGCTTCGGCGTCGACGTCGTCACCGTGTCTGGCGCGACGCATATGAGCGAATCGCGCATTCTGTCGATCGCCGGCATTAGCTCGAAGAACTCTCTGCCGTTCTTCGACGTGGCTGCGGCTCGCGCGCGGCTCGAAGCCGATCCGCTTGTCAAGCAGGCGAGCGTGCGCAAGCTCTACCCGGACCAGATCGTGGTCGAGATCGTCGAGCGCACTCCTTACGGCGTGTGGCAGAAGGACGGCCAAGTTCACGCTATCGCCGCCGACGGCGCGCCGATCGACGAGGTGCGCGACGGACGCTACGTCGACTTGCCGTTCGTCGTCGGTGAGGGCGCGAATAGCCGCGTGCGGGAATTTACCGCGCTGCTCGACGCGATGGACGAGCTGAAGCCGCGCGTCGAGGCCGGGGTTCTTGTGGGCCAGCGTAGCTGGAACCTCAAGCTGAAGTCCGGCATCGAGGTCAAGCTTCCGGAGGTCGATCCGCAGGCCGCGATCGCGACCCTGCTGCGTCTCCATCGCCAGTCGCGTATTCTCGACCGCGACGTGCTCGCGCTCGATCTTCGCACGCCGGGGCGCGTGTTTGCGCGGCTGTCGCAGGAGGCGGCGGCGGAATGGGCCGACGCCCATGCGCCAAAGAAAGGCCCGCAGCCATGAGCTTCCGGCCGCTCCCTCCGCGCATGCGCCAGATTCCCGCACGCAAGAGCGCGATCCTGTCGGTTCTTGACATCGGCGCCTCGAAAATTGTTTGCCTCGTCGCACGGTTGAGCCCGATGGAGCCGTCGAGCGCGCTGCGCGGCCGAACCCACCGATGCAAGGTGCTCGGCATCGGCCATCAGCGCTCGAACGGGGTCAAGGGCGGCGCGATCGTCGACCTTCAGGCGGCCGAGCAGGCTGCTCGCCTTGCAATCGATGCGGCCGAACGCATGGCGGGAGTCGAGGTCGGCGGCGTCATCGTCAACATGTCAGGCGGCCTTCTCGCGTCGCAACGCTTCAACGCCAAGGCCAGGCTGCGCGGCAAAACCGTGTCCGAACACGACATCCACCGGGTGCTCGAAGCCGCGTCCGCGGCGAACACGCACCCGGGGCGAACGGTGCTGCACGCGCTGCCGACAGGCTATTCGCTCGACGCGACGAGGGACGTACACGATCCCAAGGGCATGATCGGCGAGGAGCTCGGCGTCGACCTGCATGTCGCATCTTGCGACTCGGCGGCCGCGCGCAACCTCATGCTGGTGGTCGAGCGCTGCCATCTGCGCGTAGAGGCCATGGTCGCGACGCCGTACGCCGCCGGCCTCTCGACGATCGCCGACGACGAGGCCGAGCTCGGCGCCGCCGTCATCGACTTCGGCGGCGGGACCACGACAGTCGGCGTGTTCTCGGGCGGCCGGCTCCGGCATGTCGATGCCGTGGCAGTAGGCGGAATTCACGTCACGCGGGATATCGCGCGCGGCCTCAACGTGTCGATGACCGACGCCGAGCGTCTCAAGACGCTCTACGGCGCCTGTCTCGCATCGCCGTCGGACGACCGCGAATCGATCGCTGTCCACCGGCTCGGCGACGACATGGATCATCCGAGCCATTTGCCGAAATCCGAGCTCCTGCGGATCATTCGCCCGCGCGTGGAGGAGATCCTCGAACTCGTGCGCGACCGGCTGCGGGCCTCCGGGCATGCCGCGCTGACAGGTCGCCGGCTGGTGATGACCGGAGGCGCCTGCCAGTTGACCGGGCTGCCGGAGCTCGCCCGGACGGTCATCTCGAATCAGGCGCGAATCGGGCGGCCGCTCGGCATCGAGGGGCTGCCCGAATCTGGCAACAGCCCGTCCTTCGCGGCGGCCGTCGGGTTGATGGTCTACCCGCAGATGGCGGGCCTCGAATACTTCGAACCTTCTCGCCACGTCTCTTGGAAGGCGTCCGAGGAGGGCGGATACGCCGCGCGCGTCGGGCGCTGGCTGAAGGAAAGTTTCTGAAGGAGTGTGGGGCCTTCGCCGGCGGAAGGTCCTGGGAATACGCGTTCGTGCAATCAATCGGCGTCGGCGGACGCCCAACGGGATGAGGCAGAGTATGTCGATCAACTTGAAGGCCCCCGAACTGAGAGAATTGAAGCCACGCATCATCGTTTGCGGCGTAGGCGGAGCAGGCGGAAACGCCGTCAACAACATGATCGTGTCCGGCCTCACAGGGGTCGACTTCATCGTCGCGAACACCGACGCCCAGGCGCTGACCTCCTCGCGCGCCGAGCGCATCATCCAGATGGGCCTGCAGGTGACGGAGGGACTCGGCGCAGGGTCGAAGCCCGAGGTCGGCAAGGCGGCGGCCGAAGAAGCGCTCGAGGAGATTCGTGATCACTTCGCCGGCACCCATATGGTCTTCGTCACCGCCGGCATGGGCGGCGGCACAGGCACCGGCGCCGCCCCGGTGATCGCCAGGGCCGCGCGCGAGATGGGCATCCTCACCGTCGGCGTCGTCACCAAGCCGTTCCATTTCGAGGGCGGCCGCCGGATGAAGGTCGCCGAGTCGGGCATAGCCGAACTGCACAAGGCGGTCGATACGCTGATCATCATCCCGAATCAGAACCTGTTCCGCGTCGCCAACGAAAAGACGACCTTCGCCGACGCCTTCGCGATGGCCGACCAGGTTCTTTACTCCGGCGTCGCCTGCATCACCGACCTCATGGTCAAAGAGGGCCTCATCAACCTCGACTTCGCCGACGTCCGCTCGATCATGAGCGAGATGGGCAAGGCGATGATGGGCACCGGCGAGGCGACCGGCGAGAAGCGCGCGGTGCTCGCGGCCGAGGCGGCCATCGCCAACCCGCTGCTCGACGAGACTTCGATGAAGGGCGCTCGCGGGCTGCTGATCTCGATCACCGGCGGCAACGATCTGACGCTCTATGAGGTGGACGAAGCGGCGAGCCGCATTCGCCAGGAAGTCGACGAGGAGGCCAATATCATCCTCGGCGCCACCTTCGATTCGGCCCTCGACGGCGTCGTGCGCGTCTCCGTGGTGGCGACCGGCATCGATCAAGCGACCATTTCGCAGATCGAGCCCGTCGCTTATCAGCCGCGCGTCGAGGCCGCGCCCCGCACGCGCGCCCCGGCGCCAGCGCCCGTGCACCTTCGCGCCGCGCCGCCGCAGCCCACACTGGTCGAAGCGGCCCAAGCGGCCCCGGTCGTCAACGATGTCGAGCTTCAGCCGGTCGGGCCGGTCGCGGTCGCCTTTCCCGAGCCGATCGAGCCCCGGTACGAGGAGGAGGCGCCTCATTTCATTCCGCCGGCGCCCGAGCAGCTGCCTGTGCGCGCGCCGCGCATGCCGCAAATCGAGGATCTGCCGCCTGTGGCCCAGAATCAGCTTCGCGCAATGCGGGAGCGCGAGCGCGAAGCGCAGGCGGCGGCCGCGCCGGAGCCGCGCCGGCGCTCGCTGCTGGAGAAACTGGCGGCGTTCGGCATCACGCGACACGACGAGGAGCCGGCCCCGAAGGCGGCCAACCCGGTCCTGCCGCCCGTTGCTCCGCAACATCCCCAATCTGCGCCTGTGACTCACGCGGATTTCGGCCGGCCTCAGCCGCGGCCACAACCTCAACGCACGCCGGCGGGCGCTCTCGACCCGCACGGGCGGCCGAGTCATCGTCCTCCCGTTACGGAAGACGATCATCTCGACATCCCGGCGTTTCTGCGGCGACATCCGAACTGATTTTTGTCCGCCATGCTTCTCCCAGGCCGCAGCCAGTCGCTGCGGCCGGACACAATTTTGAAACCGGCGCCTTCGAATGTCATTACAAATTACTGAATTTTAACCAATAAATCGTTGTGGCGGAGTTGTAACTTTTGTTCATCAAAGGTGATTTGGCTCCGCCCTGATTCGACGACTAAATTCACCCCGCACCACGATCCGCTGTCGTTGCTAAAGACAATGACGGTGGCAACACGGGCGCAGCGCTGCGGACCCTGCCGGTCGCATTGCGCCAGGCGACGCCAATCGGGGCGGGCGAAAGCCCGGAAGCTTTAAGATGCGATTTGGTTTTCAGACGACGCTTCGCGACCGTGTCACCGTAGCCGGCGTGGGAGTCCATTCGGCCACACCCGCTCAACTTGTCCTTCAACCTGCAGACGTCGATTCCAGGGTCGTGTTCCTGCGGACCGGGCTGCCTGGCGGCCGCGAGCGGCTGCTCGAGGCGAAGCGTTCAAATGTGACGCATACCGCGCTCTGCACAATGCTCGGCGATGCGTCCGGCGCCAGCGTCAGCACGGTCGAGCATCTTCTGGCGGCGCTCTCTGGCCTGCAGATTGACAATGTTCTCATCGAAATCGACGGGCCCGAGACGCCGATCATGGACGGCTCGGCTGCCGATTTCGTCAGCGCCATCGATCAGGTGGGGCGCGTTCAACAGTCGCGCCCACGACGCTATCTGAAGATTGTGAAACCAGTCCGGGTTGTACGCGACAATGGCTACGCTGAGTTTCTGCCGGCGGAGCGCGGGTTTCGCCTCGATGTCGAGATCGACTTCGATTCGCCTGCGATCGGCCGCCAGCGCCGCCTCTTTGATCTCGACCCGGCCACTTTCCGCCGGGAATTGTCTCGCGCTCGTACGTTCGGCTTTGTGAGCGACGTCCAGAAGCTGTGGCAGGCCGGCTACGCGCTCGGCTCGTCGCTTGAGAACTCGGTCGCCATCGATGGGGACAAAGTTCTCAATCCTGAGGGGCTTCGGTACGCCGATGAATTCGTTCGCCACAAGGCGCTCGACGCTGTGGGCGATCTCTCGCTGGCCGGAGCGCCGATCATCGGCCTCTATCGGAGCTATCGTCCGGGCCACAAGTTGAACGCTGCGGCGCTCGACGCGCTGTTCGCAAATCGCTCGGCATACGAGTATATCGAAGCCCCGGTAGCCAGAATCTTCGCCAAAGGCTTTGGCGTCGGAGCGCACGTTCCGGCCGCAGCCGCTGCTTTCGCCGCGGCCGACTGATCCTTGAGGAACTCTGAGCCGGTCGGAGTGGAAGTCTCGCAAAGCGCTATTGCGCCACAATTCCCGTCCAATTGTCGATTCGCGCCGGCCGGCGAAAGTGGCGGGCGCGTCCGGACTGGGGTAAACAGCGGCTTCGCCGAGAGGGTGCCGACGGGCGCTCGTCTTTATTCAACCAATCGAGTTTCCAGCATGGCCACGGTCGAATTCGGCATGTCCCAATCGAGGGCTGGCAAGCAGACGACGCGCCGAATCATTTTCGCGGCCGCGCTGGCGGCCATCGGCCTTTGCGCGTCGGCCTGTTCGATGCTGGACCAATTCAATCCCTTCGGGACCGAAAAGTACAAAATGGAGATCGTGCCGGACACGCCGGCGAGCAAGACCTACAACCAGGGCCTCGAGAAACTGGCGAATGGGTCGCCATCTGAGGCGGCGAAGAAGTTCACCGACCTCGGCAAGCAGTATCCGGGTTCGGATTGGGCCAGCAAAGCCCTCCTCATGACAACCTACGCCGACTACCAGGCCGGAAGCTATACGGATGCGGAAACCTCGGCCGAGCGCTTTCTGAAGGAATATCCCAACTCGCCCGACGCCGCTTATGTGACCTATCTGCGCGCCAACGCGTATTACCAGCAGATTCCCGACATCTCGCGCGACCAGGACACCGCCACCAAGGCGATGGAGGCGTTTCAGGACCTGGTGAAGAAATATCCCAAATCCGAGTACGTGGAGGACGCAAAGTTCAAAATCCAGGTCACGCAGGACCAACTTGCCGGCAAGGAAATGTCAATCGGCCGGTTCTATCTGAACAGGCACAACTACACAGCGGCGATCAACCGCTTCCGCAACGTGCTGCAATATTACCAGACGACGCGTCACGCGGAAGAAGCGCTCTATCGTCTGGTCGAAGCCTACCTTGGACTCGGGATCACCGACGAAGCGCAGACCGCCGCCGCCGTGCTCGGGCATAACTTTCCCGACAGTCAATGGTACCAGGACGCTTACGCGCTCCTGAAGGGCAAGGGCCTGTCGCCCGAGGAGAACTCCAGCTCGTGGATCTCGAAGATCTATCACGTGGTCGTTCCGTCCTGAGCGAGGGCTTGCCATGCTCGCGCGTATGTCCATCCGCGACGTGGTGCTGATCGACCAGCTTGATCTTGAGTTCTCTGGGGGCCTGACGGTCCTGACCGGTGAGACGGGGGCGGGCAAATCAATCCTTCTCGATGCGCTTTCGCTGGCGCTCGGGGCGCGAGGCGACGGTGGGCTTGTCCGCCACGGCCAGAGCCAGGGTCAGGTAACGGCCGTGTTCGAGCTGCCTCCCGGACATGCGGCCCACGCGCTGCTCGAGGGGCAGGATATCGAAATCGGCGACGAGCTGATCCTGCGGCGGATCCAGCTCGCCGACGGGCGCACGCGCGCCTACGTCAACGACCAAAGCGTCAGCGCCCAGGCCTTGCGGTCGCTTGCCTCGGCGCTGGTCGAAATCCACGGCCAGCACGACGAGCGCGCGCTGACCGACGCCGCGACCCATCGGGCGCTCATCGACTCCTACGGCGGTCTCGACGCCCTGGCGGAGGCGACCCGGATCGCCTTTGCAGCCTTGCGCGACGCCGAGCGCGCGCTCGAGGCCGAACGTTCGCGGGTCTCGACGGCGGAGGCGGACGCCGATTTCGCGCGCCACGCTCACGAAGAGCTTTCCCGCCTCGACGTCCAGCCGGGCGAAGAAGAGGCGTTGGCGGCCCGCCGACAAGCGATGATGCAGGGCGAAAAGGTCGCGGCGGACATCCGCGAAGCGCGCGATCACCTGACCGGCGAGGCCGCGCTGCTTCCGGCGCTTCTATCCGTTTCGCGCCGGCTGCAACGCCGCATGCCTCAGGCGCCGGCTCTCATTGAGCCGAGCGTGAAAGCGCTGGACGAGGCAATCGAGGCGGTCGAAGGCGCTTGGCGCGCAGTCGAGCAGGCGCTCGAGGCCTGCGCGTTCGATCCGCGTGAGCTGGAGCGCTGCGAGGAGCGCCTGTTCGCGCTCCGGGCTATGGGGCGCAAGTACGGCGCCGCGATCGAAAACCTGCCGGCGCTCGCGCAAAAATACGCCGACGGTCTCGACGCTCTCGACGCCGGCCGCGAGGAGATCGCTAGGCTCGAAGCAGCAGTCGGCAGCGCGCGCGCGGCCTACCATGAGGCCGCCGGCGCGCTGAGCGCCGAGCGCGAACGCAGCGCCAGGGCGCTCGAACAGGCGGTCATGGCCGAACTGGCGCCTCTCAAGCTCGAGCGAGCGGAGTTCAGCGTCGACTTGCGCAGCGACAGGACGCTCGCATCGACAAGCGGTTACGATCGCGCGGAGTTTCTCGTCCGCACCAATCCCGGTTCTCGGGCAGGAGCGCTGATGAGAGTGGCCTCCGGCGGCGAACTGTCGCGTTTTCTTCTCGCCATCAAAGTCTGCCTTGCCGAGCGCGGCACCGCGCCGACACTCGTCTTCGATGAAATCGACGCGGGCGTCGGCGGCGCGGTCGCCGACGCCATGGGCCAGCGACTGGCCCGGCTGTCGCAACGGGCGCAGGTGCTCGCGGTCACGCACGCCCCCCAGGTGGCGGCGCGAGCGCAGAGCCACTACCGCATCGCCAAAAGCGACGTCGGCAAAGGCGATCGTGTGGTCACGAGCGTGTCCCGTCTGGGGGCGGGCGAGCGGCGCGAGGAAATCGCTCGCATGCTGGCGGGCGCGGAAATTACCCGCGAGGCGCGCGCGGCCGCCGTGAGCCTGATCGAAAGGGCCGGATGACCGCTGAAAGGCCAATCCATTTCGCCCGTTTGGGCTTGCTCCGCTTGGCTGCTTGGCCCTATCAAGCGCCGCGTCAGGCCGAGGTTCGCCAGACGCTCGTCGGAGGAACGACATGAGCCAGGACGCCGGGAGCGCGAAGCAGGACAAGCGGCGGGACCGTCTTGCCGCCTCCCTCAGGGAGAATCTGAAGCGGCGCAAGACGCAGCAGCGTTCGCGCGCGGCTGAACAGCAGCTGGCGGTAGACGGAAAGGCGTCGCCTGCGTCACCCGATTTGAATTTGAAACGGTGACGGAGCCGCATGCGCCGCGCAAAGAATGTTCGTCGTTGGTCGGGGTCGGAAGGATAAGGGGAATGGATCGCATTCAAATTCGCGGCGGGGCCAACCTCAACGGCGTGATCACGATTTCGGGCGCAAAGAACGCGGCGCTGCCGCTGATGATCGCTTCCCTTATGACCGACCAGACCCTGACGCTGGAAAACCTGCCACGCCTCGCCGACGTCAGCCAGCTCGCGCGCATTCTGGGCAATCACGGCGTCGACTATTCGATCGACGGCAAGCGCGCCGGCGAGGAAGCTGCCTCGGGTCAGACCGCCCACCTCAGAGCCCGGACGATCGTCGACACGACGGCGCCTTATGAACTCGTCTCCCGCATGCGCGCGAGCTTCTGGGTGATCGCGCCGCTCCTCGCGCGGATGGGAGAGGCGCGCGTGTCGCTACCCGGCGGCTGCGCGATCGGGACCCGGCCGGTTGACCTCCTCCTGATGGCGCTGGAGAAGCTTGGCGCCACGATCGAAATCGACGGCGGCTATGCCGTCGCCAGGGCGACGAAGGGTCTCGTCGGGGCGGAGATCGCGTTTCCGAAGGTGACGGTCGGCGGCACGCACGTGGCGATGATCGCGGCGTCGACCGCGCAAGGCTCGACGCTCATCTCCAATGCGGCGAGGGAACCGGAAGTGGTCGACCTCGCCGACTGCCTCAACAAGATGGGCGCGCGCATCCGAGGCGCCGGCACGTCGAAGATCGAGATCCACGGAGTCCCGCGGCTGAACGGGGCGCACCACCGCGTTCTCCCCGACCGCATTGAGGCGGGGACCTATGCCACCGCGGTAGCGATGACCGGCGGCGACATTCTTCTCGAGGGCGTCAGCGAGGACCTCCTTCAAAGGCCGCTCGAGGCGCTCGAGAAAAGCGGCGCGACGGTCACGAGCGACAACCGCGGCGTGCGCGTGGGGCGCAACGGGGCGGGAATCGACCCGGTCGACATTGCGACCGCGCCCTTCCCCGGCTTCCCGACCGATCTGCAGGCCCAATTCATGGCGCTGATGACACGCGCGCGCGGAACGTCCCGCATTACCGAAACGATCTTCGAGAACCGATTCATGCATGTCCAGGAGCTGGCGCGGCTCGGCGCGCATATCAAGCTCGAGGGCGAGACGGCGATCGTCAAGGGCGTTGACCGGCTGCGCGGAGCGCCGGTGATGGCGACCGACTTGCGCGCTTCGGTATCGCTCGTCATCGCGGCCCTCGCGGCGGAGGGCGAAACCATCGTCAATCGCGTCTATCACCTCGACCGCGGTTTCGAGCGGCTGGAAGAGAAACTCGGCGCCTGCGGCGCCGACATTACACGGATCGTGGGCTGACGGGATGTCGGCCGGTGACCAAAGGCTCAAACTTCTCGCGCTCGATCGTGAAGGGCTCGGCGTGATCTCAGCCCATGCGCAAAACACGTGCCTCAGGCGCTCCAACATGGCCTGGCTGCCGAAGCAGCGCCGCTTCGTGCTCGCCGGCATGCGCTACGACTGGGTCGGCGCAAAGACCGGTCCGGCCGAGCGCGTTTCGAGCGTGCTGCGTTTCGACCGGGTGCTGAAGGTCTCGCATCTCGGCCTTAGCGATAAGGACAAGGACGCGCCGCTCAACCTGCTCGCGGTCACCTTTGAGAAGACCGATCCGCCCGCAGGCATGATCCTTCTGGCTTTCGCCGATGGCGCGCTGGTGCGGCTCGACGTCGAATGCGTGGAGGTCGAGCTTTGCGACATGGGGCGGCGCGTGCCTGCCGAGCTATGCCCCGGACACGCGCTGACGCACGCCTCAGCGGTCTGAAGGACGCGCTGGAGAGTCTTGATGGCGATTGAACTCGACATGGGTTCGGCGGATTTCGAACGCCGCTTCGAGGCGCTGCTCCGCGCCAAGCGCGAATCCGCGGCCGATGTCGACGCTGCGGTCGCGGCCATCATCGAGGACGTGCGCGCCCACGGCGACGCCGCGCTCGCAGAATTCTCGTTGCGATTCGACCGCGTCAATCTCAGCGCCAAGGGCCTCGCGATTGGCGGCGCCGAGATCGAGGCCGCGGTCGCAACCTGCGAGCCCAGGGCGCTCGAGGCGCTCGAACTCGCCTACGCGCGCGTGAGGGCCTATCATGAGCGCCAGAAGCCGGCCGACCTGCGGTTCACCGATGCGCTCGGGGTCGAACTCGGGTGGCGCTGGCGGCCGATCGAGGCGGTCGGCCTCTATGTTCCAGGCGGCGCGGCAAGCTATCCTTCGTCGGTCGTCATGAATGCCGCGCCGGCAAAAGTGGCGGGCTGCCGGCGGCTGGCGATGGTCGTGCCGACGCCGGACGGTCGCATCAATCCACTGGTGCTGGCGGCGGCTCGCATCGTCGGCGTGGACGAAATCTATCGGGTCGGCGGTGCGCAGGCGGTCGCCGCGCTTGCCTACGGAACGCAAACCATCGCCCCGGTCGACAAGGTTGTCGGACCCGGCAACGCCTATGTCGCGGCGGCGAAGCGGCGGGTGTTCGGCGTCGTCGGCATCGATATGATCGCAGGGCCCTCGGAGGTTGTCATCCTCGCCGATTCGAGCGCCGACCCGAGCTTCGTGGCGGCCGACCTCCTTGCGCAGGCCGAGCATGACGAGGCAGCGCAGTCGATCCTCATCACCGATGACGGCGTGCTCGCCCGCGCCGCCGCGGCCGAGGTGGAGCGGCAGCTCGCCGCGCTGCCGCGCGAAAAGATCGCCGGCGCGAGCTGGCGGGACTATGGCGCGATCATCGTCTGTCCGACATTCGAGGCCGCGCTTCCGCTCGTCGAGCGGCTCGCGCCGGAGCATCTCGAGATCATGACCCGCGACCCGGAGGCGCTTGCGGCAAAGATCGACAACGCCGGCGCGATCTTCCTCGGGGCGCATACGCCGGAGGCGATCGGCGATTATGTCGGCGGCTGCAATCACGTACTGCCGACCGCGCGCTCGGCGCGTTTCTCCTCGGGGCTCGGAGTGCTCGATTTCATGAAGCGCACGTCGGTGCTGAAGTGCGACGCACAATCGCTCGCTGCCCTCGGGCCTGCGGCGATCGCGCTCGGCGAAGCCGAGTCGCTCGAGGCGCACGCCCGTTCTGTGGCGCTGCGTCTCGCTGCGGAGCCGCGACCCGCGAGGCGGCCGTGAACGCCACGGCGGCCGACCGCCGCGACCGCCTATCCGAGGTCTTCCTCGACGAGGACACGATCCCCCGCGGCGCAATCGACGTCGATCACGAGCGGACGGTGGCGATTTTCGATCTTGTCGAGGAGAATTCATTTGGAATCCCCGGTCGCGACGACGGCCCGTACACACTGACGATCTCGCAGGAGGAATCGAAGCTCACATTCGACGTGCGAACTTCGGACGGCGAGCAGGCCATCTCGATCGTGATTTCGATGACCCCGTTCCGGCCGTTGCTCAAAGACTATTTCATGGTCTGCGAGACCTATTATTCCGCCATCCGGACGGCGAGCCCGCGCCAGATCGAGGCGATCGACCGCGAACGCACGAAGCTCCATGACGAGGGGGCGGAGCTGATGGCGCAGCGCCTGGCTGAAAAGGTGGCCATCGATCAGGGCACGGCGCGGCGGCTCTTCACGCTCGTCTCGACCCTGCGCTGGAAGGCATGAGCGCCGGCCTCTCCGCGAAGCGGGACTTCGTCGTCGCCAGCACGCGGCTGGTCGCTCCGCCGCTGACGCCGGAAATCCGGCTGTGGCTCGCGGACGAGGCGGCGCCGATCTGGCGCAAGACCGAGGAAGAGCTCGGCGTCATGGGCCTGCCGCCGCCATTCTGGGCCTTCGCCTGGGCGGGCGGCCAGGCGCTCGCCCGCTATGCGCTGGACAACTCGGCGTTGGTGGCCGGCAAGCGCGTACTCGATTTCGCCTCAGGCTCCGGCCTTGTCGCGATCGCCGCGGCCCTCTCGGGCGCGGCGAAGACGGAAGCCTCCGACATCGACGAATTTGCCGCCGCGGCGATTGCGGCCAATGCGGCCGAAAACGGCGCCTCGGTCCACATCTGGCTCGAGAATCTCATCGGCGCCGACGAAGGCTGGGACGTCGTACTCGCAGGAGACGTCTCTTACGAAAAGGACATGGCCGGGGCGGTGACGGAGTGGCTCGCAGCGCTCGCACGACGCGGCGCAACCGTCCTCATCGGCGATCCCCGCCGAACCTATCTCGCGCTCGACCGGCTCGAGAGCGTGGCGGAATATCGCGTGCCGGTGACGCGCGAACTCGAGGATTCTGAGATCAAGCGGACGGGCGTGTTCCGCTTCCGCTGATGAGGAGAACGCCCCTCGGGGTGGTCAAGCCCGGGAGGAGAGCGGCTTCGCACCCTGATAACCCCTAGGAAGAAACAGGAAAGGAAAGCTACCCCTCCAACGTTTCATCGAAGGGCGGGTCGGCCGCGGGCCGGCCGCGCGAACAGGGGGAAAACAGGGAGAATCGTGCGGCATCGGCCGCGATCAGCGTCATAATGGCCTTTGTGTTCAAAGGATTGTGCGAAAACCCTTAAGTACGGAACAGGACAATAACAGGGAGATAGTTCGGGCATAACAGGGAGATAATTCGGGCGTAACAGGGAGATAACAGGTGGGAACAGGAAGAGCCGCCAAGCCGACATCGGTTATTCTCTGTCCGCGCGCCTAGGAAGAAACAAGAAAAGAAAATCTACCCTTATGGGGCCCACAATCCCACGTTTAGAGTCGCGATTCGAGCCAAGCAGGCGCGCGCATCCCCTTCTCCGCCTGCGAGAAGAAGGCCAAGTCGGGCGGCCGGCTCTCGGGCTCGCAACTCAATCAAGGGCCCGGGCGGGGAGCTTCGACGGGCTGCGCGCGTCAGAGCGACGCGGGCGCGTTCCGAGCGCTTCCGGCTATTGGACGGACGCGCTGATCCAGCGGAACAGTTCGGACTTGGGGCTGGCGCCGACTTTCATCCCGACCTGCTTGCCGTCCTTGAACAACATGAGCGTCGGAATCGAGCGGATGCCGAATTTGCTCGCCACCCCAGGATTCTCATCCACGTTGAGCTTGGCGATCTTGATCTTGCCCTTCATTTCGGCGGCGATTTCCTCGAGAGCCGGGGCGATCATTCTGCACGGGCCGCACCATTCGGCCCAAAAGTCGACAACGACCGGTTCGCTGGATTTAATGACGTCGGCGTCGAAGCTGGCGTCGGTGACTTTGGCCGTATCTGACATGGCCCCCTCGGGTTCGTGCGGCGGACCGCCGCTTTCTTTGTTCACTTAGGAACCGCGGCAGGTTGCGTCAAGGAAGATGATCGGTTCTGGAACAGCCGACCTCCATGGGACCGGCGCGAAGGAGCGAGCAGAAACGCAACGACCCCCTCGGGCGACGCTTCGGGGATTGACACCCTTGCCCATCCGCCCTAGCCGAGCGCCTGATGACGATGCTGGCGCCACAAATCGCGACTCTCGGCGAGATTTCCGATCGTTATGATGCGATTCTGTGCGACATTTGGGGCGTTCTTCACAATGGAGTGACCTCATTCGCGGAGGCGTCGAGTTGCCTGGCGTCGTTTCGACGCCGAGGCGGCGTCGTCATTCTTCTCACCAACGCGCCGAGACCGTCCGCGATTATCGGCCGTCAGCTGCTAAAACTCGGAGTCCTTCCGGACGCCTTCGACGCGGTCGTGACGTCTGGCGACGTGACCATTCAACTGATTGAGGAAAGAATTGACGACCCCGTCCTCCACATCGGACCTGCGCGCGACCTTGGCCTCTTTCAGGCCGCTGAGGAGGCGGCAGGTCGGCGCCCGGCCCTGGTTCGGCTCGAGGACGCGCGTTACGCGCTGTGCACTGGGCTGCGCGATGACTTGACGGAGACGCCTCGAGACTACGAGGCCGAACTTTGCGCGCTTGCGGCTCGCTTGATGACTTTACTCTGCGCCAATCCGGACATTGTCATTCATCGCGGCGACGCCCTCGTCTTTTGCGCGGGCGCCTTGGCTCGCCGATATGAGGAGCTCGGCGGCTCGGTCATCTATGCAGGCAAGCCTTATCCTCCGATCTACCGCCGTGCTATGATGCTGGCCGAGCGTGTTCGCGGCGCGCGGATCGATTCGCGGCGGGTGTTGGCCATCGGCGACGGGATGAAGACCGACATTGCAGGCGCGGCTGCCGCCGGATTTGACGCGCTTTTCATCACCGGGGGCATTCATCGCGCCGCGCTGCACGGCGAGGCGCTCAGTTCTCCGGCGGATCCCGACGAACTTCAGCGTCTTTGCCGGGAATATTCGCTCTGGCCAATTGCCGCCATGCCGACGCTACGGGGATAACAGGGTTGCCGCTTGTCGCGAAATGTGTCCGGCGCATTCGAAATGCGGACGTCGGCGATCTCGGTCCCAGCGCCGCTCGGCCCGGGACTGAGCGCGTCAACCGACTGAGGAAGGCTTGGACCTTATGCAAAAGTTGATGTTTCAGACCTGCTATTTCGAGGACCTCGCGGTGGGAATGCGCGAGACAATCAGCAAAACCGTCGAGAATGAGGACGTCATCGGTTTTGCTGAGCTATCCGGCGATCACAATCCGATTCATCTATCGGAGCACTTCGCTCGCAAGACGCGATTCGGCGGTCGGATCGTCCATGGACTGTACACGGCGAGCCTCATCTCCGGGGTGATCGGCATGCGGCTCCCAGGGCCGGGAGCGGTTTACATTTCGCAGACGCTAAACTTTCTTGGTCCAGTCAAAATCGGCGACGTCGTCGATGTCAGCGTCGAAGTGGCCGAACTGACCGAGAAGGGGCGACGCGTTCGGTTGAAATGCGAATGCCGGGTCGGAGACAAGGTCGTCTTGGAAGGGGAGGGCGTTTTGAGCGTGCCGCCAAACCCGAAGTTGAAGCAAGCGACAGCTTGACCGCACGGGGAGCTCAGTGCAGGTTCCGCCAGCGATTGGGCTGCAACAACAGCACTTGAAGCTTGAGGATCGGCAGGACGTCATGACCAGCGGCTTCCTGGTCGCCACGGACCCGATCGTGCCGCCCGCTGGGCTCGAACGCGCCGTATACGCGATCGGAAACTTCGACGGACTTCATCTCGGACATCGGGCCGTGATCGAGCGGGCGATCTTTTTGGCCAGGGAATTCGGCGCGCCGAGCGCCGTTCTCACGTTTGAGCCGCACCCCGCGGACCATTTCGCCGAACGTCCTGTCGCCTTTCGACTGACGCCTCCGGAACTGAAAGCCTCCCTTTGCGAGCGGTTCGGACTGTCGGGGATTGTGTTCCTTGCCTTCAACGCAGGGCTTGCTGCGATGAGCGCGGAGGAGTTCGTCAGGTTCATCCTCGTCGAACGGCTTGGGGCCGGGGCGGTCGTGGTCGGATGGGACTTTCATTTCGGCAAAGGTCGCTTCGGCACGCCTGCGTTTCTCGTCGACGCGGGGTCGCGATACGGCTTCGGGGTCGACGTCGTCGCCAAGGTCGAGGAGGGTACGGGAGAGGCTGCTCGAGTCGTGTCATCGACGGCGATCCGCCGAGCGCTCGAGCGAGGCGATGTCGCCGCCGCCGCGCTTGCATTAGGCCGCTACTATTCGGTGTCAGGACGCGTGATGCCGGGTCAACGGCTCGGGCGAGCTCTCGGAGTTCCTACGGCCAATATGGTCCTTGCGCCGACCAATCGGCTCGCGCATGGGGTCTATGCGGTGCGCGCCATTATCGACGGCGAACCCCATCCCGGCGTCGCAAGTTTCGGGGTTCGACCCACCATAGACAACGGGCCGCCGTTGCTCGAAGTTCATCTGCTCGATTTCGAAGGCGACCTCTACGGACAGGAAATGTTGGTCGAGTTCGTCGAGCGCATTCGGGAGGAACGTAAGTTCGAAACCCTCGATTTACTTGTCGCGGAGATGCGTCGTGACAAGGAACGAGCGCACGCGATCTTGGCGCGTGAGCGCTAGCCGGCAACTTGGCGATTTGCGGCAAATCCTTTAATTGCCTCGGTTTCGTCCAGGAAACTCAATGTGGTCGCTTTCATGACTGACGAGCCGGTCGACGTGTTCGACTATTCGCAGACGCTCTACCTGCCGAAGACGGATTTCCCGATGCGGGCCGGTTTGCCGCAGAAGGAGCCTGAAATCCTTGCTCGCTGGGAGCGGGACAACCTCTATGGCGCGCTGCGGCGAAGCGGCAGAGGGCGCCCCAAATTTGTGCTGCATGACGGGCCCCCCTACGCCAACGGCAACATCCATATCGGACATGCGCTCAACAAGATCCTGAAGGACATTGTTGTGCGCTCGAACCAGATGGCCGGCAAAGATTCCAACTACGTGCCGGGGTGGGACTGCCACGGCCTGCCGATCGAATGGAAGGTCGAGGAGGAGTTCTATCGGAAGAAAGGCAGGGCTAAGCCTGATTTCTCTGACCCGGAGGCGATCATCGCATTCCGACGGGAGTGCAGGGCGTATGCCGAGCACTGGATTTCGGTGCAGCGCGAGGAATTCAAGCGATTGGGCGTGGTGGGGGACTGGGATCGTCCCTATACGACCATGAGCTATCCAGCAGAAGCTCAGATCGCCCGAGAGATCTTCAAATTTGTTGCGAACGGTCTCCTCTACCGCGGTTCCAAGCCGGTCATGTGGAGCGTCGTCGAGAAGACGGCGTTGGCCGAAGCCGAAATTGAGTACGATGATTACACGAGCGACACGATCTACGTCGCGTTCCCCATCGAAGGTGACGACGCGTCAGTCGTGATTTGGACGACGACGCCGTGGACGATCCCGGGAAATCGCGCCATCGCCTTCTCCCGCCGCATCGCCTATGGCCGATATCGCGTGACGGAAGCGCCGGTCGACAATTGGGCCAAGGTCGGGTCGACCTATATCGTTGCACAGTCGCTCGCCCAAATCGTTTTTTCTTCGGCGAAGGTCGGAGCCTTCGAGTTTCTTGGCGCAATTGAGCCCGACGCGCTGGCGACAATGGTCTGCGCTCACCCGCTCCATCGGCATGGCTACGGCTTTGTTGTTCCTTTGCTGGCTGGTGACCACGTGACGGACGAGACCGGAACAGGCTTCGTCCACACCGCTCCCAGTCATGGTCGCGAGGACTTCGAACTTTGGATCGCAAATAGCCGGGCGCTTGCTGAGCGCGGCATCGATATTCGGATCCCATATACCGTCGATGAAAATGGCGCTTTCACCCTTGAAGCGCCTGGCTTCGAGGGCAAGCGGGTCATTACCGACAAGGGCGAGAAAGGCGACGGGAACGATGCCGTGATCAAGGCGCTGGTCGACGCCGGCGCGCTGATCGCTCGCGGGCGACTGAAGCATCAATATCCTCACAGTTGGCGGTCGAAGAAGCCGATCATCTTCCGCAACACGCCGCAGTGGTTCCTGGCCATGGACAGGCCGTTCGCAAATGCGCAGAACGGTCAGACCCTTCGGGCGATCGCCATTGACGCCATCGAACATACGCGCTGGGTCCCATCGGGAGGCGAAAACCGAATTAAGGGCATGGTCGCGAGCAAACCGGACTGGGTGCTATCGCGCCAGCGCGCCTGGGGCGTGCCACTGCCGATATTCGTTCGCAAAGGCGGCCACGAAATCCTGTTCGACGAAGAGGTCAACGCCCGGATCGCCGACGCGTTCGAACGGGAAGGCGCGGACGCTTGGTTCGCCGAGGGCGCCAAAGCCAGGTTCCTTGGCCGGAAACACAGGCCGGACGACTACGAAAAGGTCGATGATCTTGTGGAAGTGTGGTTCGACTCGGGTTCGACCCACGCATTTGTCCTTGAAGATGCCGCCCACTTTCCCGGCTTGGCTGGGATCCGACGTAAAGTGGATGGCGGCGTGGACCAGGTGATGTATCTCGAGGGGTCTGATCAGCACCGCGGCTGGTTTCAGTCCTCCCTTCTCGAAAGCTGCGGAACGCGAGGACGTGCTCCTTTCGACGTCGTGCTGACGCACGGATTCACGCTCGACGAGAAGGGCCGCAAGATGTCCAAGTCTCTGGGAAACCAAACTTTTCCGCAGGACGTCGTTCGCGCCTCGGGCGCCGACATCTTACGGCTGTGGGTGGCCAGCGTCGACTACGCCGATGATCAGCGCATCGGCTCCGAAATACTCAAGGCCGTCTCGGACAATTACCGTAAATTGCGCAACACGATCCGCTGGATGCTCGGAACTCTGGCGCATCATGAACGCGAGGACGTTGTCGGATTTGAGCGGATGGCCGATCTCGATCGCCTTATGCTCCACAAGCTCGCTGAGCTCGACGTCAGAGTGCGCGAAGCTTATGACAGTTTCGACTACGCGCGGGTGATCGCTGCGCTGACCGCATTCATGAACGCCGATCTCTCCGCGTTCTATTTCGATATTCGCAAGGACGCTCTCTACTGCGACGCGCCGTCAAGCGTTAAACGGCGCGGGGCCTTGGAGGCGATCGAACATGTCTTCCGCGCGGTGACGATCTGGCTCGCTCCGGTGCTCACTTTCACGACCGAGGAAGCGTGGACGACGCGCGACCCCTTCAACCATTCCGTTCATCTCGAACAATTCCCAGCAGTGCCGGCGGAGTGGCGCTATGACGCCCTGGCGAAAACTTGGGATACGATCCGCGCGCTGCGGTTTGCCGTGACGGGAGCGATCGAAATAGCGCGCGCCAGCAAGGAGATTGGGTCCTCCCTCGAAGCCGCTCCAACAATTTACCTGAGCAGGCCCGAGCATATAGAGGCGCTGCGGGGCGTCGATTTCGCCGAGGTATGCATAACTTCGGATATATCGATCGAGACGGAGAGGCGAGCTCCCGAAGGAGCGTTTCGCCTGTCGGAAATGCCTGACGTCGCCGTGGTCGTAGAGCGGGCGAAGGGCGTGAAGTGCGCACGCTCCTGGCGCTATTTCGATCCATCGACCGCTTCAGCCGATTTTCCGGACGTCAGCCCGCGCGATGCAGCGGCGCTGCGCGAACTCCGAGCGCTTGGCCTCCTCCAGTGAATCCACGCTGGGTCGGCGGCGTCGTTGCGTTGAGCGTATTTGTCGCCGATCAGGCGGCAAAGATCGCAGTGCTCACGAGTTCAGGCGCGTCCGTCCGGAATTCGACCCCCGTCTTCCCATTTCTCGATCTGGCCCTGCGGTGGAACCGAGGCATCTCGTTCAGCCTGTTCGTCCAGAATTCCACTGCGGGCCATATGGCCCTGCTCGGCCTCACAGCCGCGGCGGTGGCGCTGCTGGTCTGGTGGCTGTCGAACTGCCGCACGATATTGGCCGCGGCGGGTCTTGGGGCAATCATTGGCGGCGCTCTTGGCAATGCGTTTGACCGCCTGTTCCATGGGGCCGTTGTCGACTTTCTCGACTTGCACCCTTTCGGCCAACATCTTTTCGTTTTCAATCTGGCGGACGCAGCGATCAACATCGGCGTAGCGCTTTTAATGATCGATCTGATGTTTGGTCGGCGCGGTGCGGACGGTCGAACGCCTTCGGTCTCACAGCGGGCGGAAAAATGAGCCTCTGAGCTCCACGAACGATTGCCGAGATGTCGCGAGCGTCATGGAATAGCCGGAATTTGCAGCAAATAGGCGAATCGTGCTGTGTCTCCGAACGCTGGACCGGGGCGAAGACCGCAAGGGGAAGGGCAATGTATTTGAGCTTGCGTGGAACCCCGCTCGCGCGCGGAACCCCGATCGCGCTTGCGGCGATGATGACTTGCTTCTCGACGAATTTTGCGGCGGCAGGCGACGACGGGGCGGCCCCTCTATGGGTTGGGATCGGTTCAATATTCGGTCCTCTGATGGGATTCAGCAAGGAAGAAAAGGCGCCGATCGACTACCACGACCATGGCAAGATCGTCTTGCCGCCGAAAGTGGATCTTCCGCCGCCGGACCCGCCGGCGACCCAGACTGGCGGAGAGTGGCCAGTGAACCAGGAGATCCAGCACAAGAAGATTGCAAAGGAAGCGGCCAAGAAGGAAATCGCCGGCGTGGGGGACGCGCGTCTGCGCTACACGCACCCGTTCCCGCCGAACACTCCTGTTACAGTCGGCCCTTCGGATCAACAGGGGCCTGTCGGGGCGGGCGCGGGTGACAAGGCCGCGTCCCCGACCATGCTCGGGAACCTGAATCCGATGAGCTGGGTTGGAATGGGCAAGAGCGTTCCGTTGGGCCCCGAACCGGACCGCGAGTGGCTGACCGATCCGCCGACAGGCTACCGGGCCCCGGTCGGGCCGGTCGGAGAGGCCGGAAACTGACAGCTGATTCGCCCAAGACATCCGCATAGGGAAAATCTTGTTGAATGGCGACTTGGCGGCGGCGGGGAAACTCGCTATCTTATGACCTAGATTCGCCGTAAGCTCGGTCAACGGCCGACGGCGAGAGGTCCGCCGCCGTTGGGTTCGGGACCGATTAGCTCGCTACACAGAACGCGATTGGTTTGCCACAAGGCGAACGGCGGCGTTCGCTACGAAGAAGCAGAAGAGCTTCTGATGCTGGGGATCGGCGGGTTGACGCTGGCGGAGTGAGCAAGCAGGCATGCCAGCGCATCCGCTTTTCGTGCGGCTGGCGAGACGCGCAGATGGCCCCAAGGGCGACGACGTGAAAGCGGGAAAGCCGCGGAAGTGCCCAGCGATCGGGCATGCGCTCCTGAGCATCCGGGGCCCGGCGAATAGACACAGCAAATTGGATAAGCGGAAAAGGCAATGAGACCAGGTCAGAACAAGCGGATGCGCGGCAGGCCCATGAACAATCGGCGAGGGCCCAATCCGTTAACGCGCTCTTACGAATCGAACGGCCCAGACGTGAAGATCCGCGGAAACGCACAGCATGTCGCCGAAAAATATCTTCAGCTAGCGCGTGACGCCCATACCGGCGGCGATCCCGTCGCCGCCGAAAATTATCTGCAGCACGCTGAGCATTATTTCCGATTGATCGCCGCCGCCCAGGCGGCGCAAGCCTTGGCGCAGAGCGGTCAGCAGCGTCCGGCGGGAGAAGGCGAGGTCTCCGAGTTCGACGAAGATGACGATTTCGCGGCCATGTCCGATCGATTCGCTTCCCCTTCCGAGCGCGCTGGACCCTACCAACAGCAGCAAAATGCATTTCAGGGGTCTCCGAACGCCGCGCCGAACGCGCCGCAGCCATACGTGGAGAGGCAGCAGTTTGAACCCGATAATCGGCCCGGGCAGAACGATCGAGGCGGTTTTCCTAGTCGGCAGGACAGGCAGGGCAATCGCTTTCCAGACCGTGGGCCCCGTCCCGACCGCCAGTTCGGCGAGCGGAACGACGGATATCGTGACAATCGACCAAATCGCGATGGACGCCCGCGCGAGCTTCGTCCTTATCGCGATGCTTCCCCTCAGTCGCCGCGCGAAACGGGCGTCGAAAGCATACCATCAACCGCTCTTCCATCGTTCATAACTGGAGAGCCGAAATCGAGCGCTTCAGAGGCGAACAGCCTGCCTGTTCCCGAACAAGGCGCGACGCCAACAACCAACGGCGCTCCCGAGACGGGCGCCGCAATTGGCGAAACGACGCCGAACGATGCCCTTTTCGAAGGTCGAGGACGGCGGCGGCGTCTGCGATCGCCCTATGGCTATAGCGCCCGTCAGGCTGCCGAAGAAGATCCCGAGGCGCAAAACGCTGACACGATTGGCGATGAAACGTCCCCGACCGAATGAGGTCAACGGCCTAAGTGCGTGATGAAGCTCGAAGACCTTGATCGCAGAAGATCGGCGCCGGTCCATCTCCGGCATGTCAGTGAGCACGATGAAACTCGAAGGTTCCGAAAACACTGTCGGAACCGAATCGGCCATCACTGCATAGGCGTTCCACCCGGGGTCGCGTCCTCCTCGATTGCGCCCTGTAGCGCTGCGGGCGTTACCGTAAGAGTGATCGATTCCGGCGAGGTCGACGCCCTGATAATCATGCCGCATTCCCTGGCGAGCAACGTGGTGTAATAGGGCTGAATGGATTGGCCGTCGACCGTCTCGATTGAACCGCCCGACAAGAAGACCGACGCGGCATGGGGAAGACGAGCATTCGTCCCCGTTACTTCGATTTTCATCGTCACCGCCTCGGCTTCGCCTTCAAGCTCGACGGCAATGACGCCGCCGCGCGGAATGGCGCTCGCCGCAATGAGGCACAAATTGAGCAATAACTTTACCGCGTTCTTCGGGACCAGCCTGCGCTGCCCGTTCCACCGCAACGCCGTACGCTCATTCCCGATCAGACCGCGCGCAACGTTTTCCGCGTCGCCGGTATCGATTGCTGCAGTGAGGGAGCCCGCCGCGCCGAAGGCAAGTCGGCAAAACTGGAGTCGCGCCGACGCCGAGGTCGCGCTCTTCTTAATGAGGTCCATGGCGACGGCGCGCATGTCCTCGTCCTTCTCGCTGTCGAGCATTTCAAGCCCGTTCATGATCGCCCCGACCGGGCTGATCACATCGTGACAAACGCGCGAGCACAAGAGCGCGGCGAGGTCGAGGGGGGCGATGGTGACGATTGTCAAGCGGTCGATCCTGTGGTCAATGACCGTTCTGCGGCGGCGGGAGCATCGCCGGCGTCGATTCCAATTCCTTTCGCTGTGTATCCGATTCGTGGGTCGGCGGCGACATTTTCAGGAAGCGACGCATGTCGGCCGGCTCTCCGCGATCGGCCTCTAGGGAAAGGAACCTCCGTTGCGCCAGCTTTATCCGGACGGGCATCACTTCAATTTCGATCTCGCTAACGCAGACGAGATTGCTGTCTTCCTTGCCGACGCTGCCGTCGCCGCCGGACCGGCGGTGATGGAGGTTTATGAACACGGCGGAGACGTTTGGTCCAAAGGCGACGGCAGTCCAGTCACTGTCGCCGACCAGCGCGCGGAAGCGATCGTTTGCGCCAAGCTGGCTCACGCTGTTCCGCCTACTCCAGTCATCGCTGAGGAGTCGACGTCTTCTGGGAAGCCGGCTGCGGTCGCTGACCGGTTTCTGCTGGTCGATCCACTGGACGGAACGAAAGAATTTGTCGCCCGCAACGGAGAATTCACGATTAACGTTGCTCTGATAGAGAAAGGCAGGCCCATCGCGGGCGCGGTTTACGCGCCGGCCCTCGGCCGGCTCTGGTTCGGCGGAGAACATGCCTTCGTTTGTGAAGCAACCCTCGGCGGGAGCTTCCCGAGTCGAGATGCGTGGCGACCGATCAAGGCACGCCGGGCCCCCAAGGCGTTGGCTGTTCTAGCGAGCCGCTCGCACGGCGATTCCCAGACCGAGGCCTTTCTGGGACGTTTGCCGGTCGGCGAGCGGCAAACCAAAGGGTCCTCCCTGAAGTTTTGCGCGATCGCCGAAGGCCTCGCTGACGTCTATCCGCGATTTGGTCCGACAATGGAGTGGGACACCGCGGCGGGGGACGCGGTGCTTCGCGCCGCCGGTGGCGTTGTTCTCGATCCTTCAGGGACGCCGCTCGCCTACGGGAAGACCGCCGACCATCTCCGCAACGGAGCGTTCGTCGCCTGGGGCGACGCCGAGACCGCGCGAAACTTCAGCTGCGGTTAAGGCTCAGTCAATTCAATTGTTCGAAAACTTCCGGGCGTCAATTTCTCACTCCGCCGGGAGCTTTTCCCGACCGCTTTCACCGTACGCCCGCGAACCACTTCAGGATTGAACCACTTCAGGATTCGCATCCCCATGGTCATCGGACCGGTTCGCTATTGGTCGGGCTG